>Ga0196981_1000096_pt1 | contig 92655 bp, 86 predicted proteins | sample S3_2013CmetaG_FD_155462 | JGI IMG/M metagenome (GOLD analysis project Ga0196981, IMG submission 155462) | Soil microbial communities from Anza Borrego desert, Southern California, United States - S3_20-13C | ecosystem: Environmental > Terrestrial > Soil > Desert | place: USA: California...
CAACCGTCTCAAGGACTTCCGCGCAGTCGCCACTCGCTACGACAAGCGCGGATACCATTACCTCGCCGGCGTCTTCCTCGCATCAATCGTCATGTGGCTACTCTAAGATCAGTCAGACAGACCCTAGCGCCTGCGGGCGGCGGTGAGCAGCTGCACGATGGCGAGCAGCGCCGCGGCGAGCAGCAGCAGGTGGATGTATCCGCCGAAGGAGTATGCGGTGAGCAGGCCCACTCCCCAGAGCAGGACGAGCAGTGCCGCGACGATCATGAGCATGGCGTTATCCGGAAAAATGCCGCCGATGCCCTGACGGCACGGCGGCACGGGTGGCGCGAAAGTGTGCATGCGGACAAGTGCTCCGGCATCCGGCTGGATCCCGCGCACCGCTGCCGCTACAGGCGTCCCAGCAGCAACAGGACGAGCAGGACGACCAGCAGGACGCCGACGATGCCGCTCGGTCCATAACCCCAGCCGCTGCTGTAGCCCCAGCTTGGCAACACGCCGATGAGGGCCAATACCAGCACGATCAGCAGGATGGTTCCGATACTCATGGATTTCTCCTAGTGGATGCGCACGCCGTCCGGCCGGCAGGTACGCGGACGAACGTTGCGCGGGACGCGCCGGTTGCGCCGGCGCGCGTGCGTATTCCTGCGGCCGGCGGGTCAGTAGCGATAGACGCGGCCATTCTCCACGCGGACGCGGCTGCCGACCTGCAGGTCGCCGATCGACTCCTGCTGGATGGCCTGATAGGAGCCGTTGTCGAGCCTGACGCCAACCTGGTAGACCTGGCCGCTGCCGGCACCCTGGGCGTTGCGCTCCATCTGGTTGCCGATCATGGCGCCGCCGATGGCGCCTGCCACCGTCGCGGCCGTCCGCCCGCGGCCGTCGCCGACCTGGTTGCCCAGCGCGCCGCCCACCACGCCGCCGGCGACAGTGCCGAGACCGGAGGTGCCGCCGCTACCGCTGCTCTGGACGACCTGGATGGAATCGATCACCCCCAGCGCGCTGGTGTAGCTTCCGCTCGGATAGGTGCCGGTCGAGGAAACCGGCTGCGACGGACTGGCACAGCCGGCAAGAATGGCAACCGCGGCAACCAGGCCGCTTGCCACTAACTGGTTCGTCTTCATGATTTCTCCTGGCGATCTGGTTAGGCGCCCGGGATGGCGAAACCGCTGACCGCCACCGCTGGCGCACGAAAAGGCGGCCCCGGAGTACGGATGCAGCCTCATGCGAAAATTAGAACCTGGACATTCCGATAAGTTGCCGTGCGGTGCTTGGCAATTGGCAAGGAACGGCCGGCAAGCGCACGCCTGTTGAGCATGCGCATGCCCGGCGGTGCGAGGGGGAAACATGCGACGGATTGCACTTTGGGTCCTGCCGGCGATGGCAGCCCTGGCGGTCGCCGCGACGGGGTGGGTGTACCTGGCCCCACGGTCGGCAACCGAAGCGGCATTGCTTGCCGAGCGTACGATCGCGCGACTGGAGCGGCGCGAAGCGGTGCTGCCGTCCGGCCTGCGCTACGTCTGGCTCGAGGGAGGCAGCGGCGAACCACTGCTGCTTCTCCATGGCTTCGCCGCGGACAAGGACAACTTCACGCGGGTGGCGCGCCATCTGACGCCGCATTTCCGGGTCATCGTGCCGGATCACATCGGCTTCGGCGAATCGTCCCGCCCCGCCGGTGCCGACTACCGGGCCGATGCGCAGGTCGCCCGGTTGCGGGAGCTGATGCGCCATCTCGGCGTGGCGCGGGTGCATCTTGGCGGCAGTTCCATGGGTGGGCAGATCGCGATGGCCTACGCTGCACGCCATCGCGACGAGGTGGCGAGCCTGTGGCTCATCGATGCCGCCGGCATCTGGAGCGCACCGCGCAGCGAGCTGGCGCGGCTGGTGCTGGAGCAGGGCAGGAATCCCCTGATCGCGCGCAACGAGCGGGAATTCGCCGAGATGATCGACTTTGTCATGAGCGATCCGCCTTGGCTGCCGCGGCCTGTCATCGACGTGATGGCCCAGGACCGGATCCGCAACGCATCGCTCTCCCAGGACATCTTCCGGCAGATCGCCACGGACTCCGTCGAGGAACGCGTGCGCGGGCTGCGGACGCCGGCATTGATCGTCTGGGGAGAGGAGGATCGCGCGATCCATGTCGAAACGGCGTCCATCCTGCGGCGCCTGCTGCCGGCTTCCGACGTCATCGTCATGCCCGGCGTCGGCCATCTGCCGATGCTGGAGCGGCCGCGACGATCCGCGGAGGATTACCTGGCGTTCCGCCAGCGGATCGCCAGGCCTTCGGTGCCCGACCACTGACGAGCAGGGGCATGGCAGACGACGTGGCACACGAGACGCGCAGGGGTTGAATCATTTCCGTTTGGAAACTATAATCTTGCCCTACGGAAAGTATTCGCAAGTACGTAACTGCAAGGAGACCTTCGAAATGCGTTTTGCCACCATCCTGTCCACCGCACTCGTCGTCCTGTCCGGCATTGCGCATGCCGCAGACAATGCCACGATCGACACCAAGGCGGGTTGCGAGAAGCCGGCGTATCCACGCGCGTCGCTCGTCAACGAAGAGCAGGGTACCGTCGTGATCGGCCTGCTGGTGGGTACGGACGGGACCGTTTCCGACTCGAAGGTGGAAAAGTCGAGCGGCTACAAGAATCTCGACAGGGCCGCCCAGAAGGCACTCGCCGCTTGCAAGTTCAAGCCGGCGATCGCCAAGGCCGAGTGGCAGAAGATCGAATACACCTGGCAGCTGCAATAAGTCCATCGCGGTCCGGCCGTACTGGCGGCCGGCGCGCCGACTCCTCAATTCTCCATCAGCGACATCTGGCCGCCGTGCGTCCCGCGCGGAGCCGGATGTGCGGTCAGCATGCCGGCCGGATACTGCGCCAGGAAATCCGCGGCATCTTCCGTCTCGCAGGCGAGCCAGGCATCGTACTGCTCCGGACGCAGGATCACCACCATGCGCTTTTCGTCATCCGGCTTGTGCATCCTGCGCATGAGCGGATGATCGTCCGCGTTGATCGTCAGCATGGTGAAGGACAGCAGCGGCAGGCCGTTCGGGCCTTCCTGGCGATATTCCCACAGGCCGGCGATCCCGAGCGGGGAACCGTTGGCTCCGGCGATTTCCCAGCGCACCGCCTTGCCCGACTCGTAGCAGGGTTCGTAGATCGACATCGCGGGAACGATGCAGAACTGGCGCCGCTTCCAGGCATTGCGGAAGCTCGGCTTGGCCGCGACCGTCTCGCTGCGAGCGTTGTACGTCTGGCGTGCCAGCTTCAGGTCCGCCCAGTGCGGCACCATCCCGAACATGCCAAGGGCGCAGGCGCGGTCGCCCGCCACGGCATCGGCCCTGGGCAGGCGGATGAACGGCGCCATGGCGCCAGGATAGGTTTCGGCGGCATAGTCCGAATCGGGGGGCGCGACGGCGAAATGCTGCTGCAGCAGGTCGCGCGTGGAGGGAGTGTAATTGGCGCACATCCGTGGATTCTAGCGTCCGGACGTGGGCGGATTGCGATCGGCGACGTGGTCTCGCATGAGCTCGCGCAAGAACGGGCGCGACACCGTGTTCCGCTCCCGGCCCGGCGCCCGCATGCCGCCCGCGGGTCAGCCCTTGAAGTAGACGCGCTCGCGCCCGCTGCCGGAATCCTTGATCCGCTTGTCGGCGACCAGGGAATTCAGTGCGGCGACGACACGCAGGCGCAGCTTGTGCACCTGTTCCCGCGTCGGCTCGAACCCGAGCGAATCGATCGACTTGTGCAGGATCTGTGCGGCGGTGCGCGGCTCGCGCGTGACCAGGTTGTACCAGTAGTCGCCGCCGGTGTAGGGCAAGGGATGGCTTTCCGCTACGCGCGCAACGCGCTTGCCGGCGCGCGCGCCGATCATCTCGGCCATGATCTCTTCCGGAGATCTCGGCATCGCCGCCTTGCCGCGCCCGCGGCGCGAGGAGGGCGCATGCTGCTTTTCGAATTTCTTCAGTTGCGCCAGCACTTTTTCCAGCGTGTCCACGCAGGTACGGTAATACTCGAGACCATCGCGGGCATAGCGAATCTCCGCCTCGATCGTCTTGATGGCAGTGCTGAAGTCCACGATTTATCCTTGATGATTAGTTGACGACTATGAATTGTGCCAAGGCTAGCACAATATGCACGAGATTATGTATAGCTGTGTGGCGGCCCATGCAATCAAGCGGGCGTTCGTGTTTCCGGAGGCCCCAGCCAGTCGCGCGGCGCATATAGGGGCATGCCGACGGGAAGGTGGCAACGGCGAGCAGCGTGATCGCGTCCACGCAGCGTGGCGCGTCATGCGACGAATGGTGGGGGGAAGGCGAGGAGGGGCATGGTCGCCGGGATCCGCAAAGGCGTTGCCTGCGGGCCGCTTGCGGCCGGGGCACCCGATACCGGCGCCGTCAAAAGAAAAAAGCCGGTTTGAACCGGCTTTCCTGGCTTTGGTACTGAATTGGTCGGGGCGAGATGATTCGAACATCCGACCCCCTGCACCCCATGCAGGTGCGCTACCAGGCTGCGCTACGCCCCGACGAGCCGCAGATTATAGCAGAGGCATCGTCGGGAACGCCACGACTTTGCGAACCGACAATGTCTGAACTACGGCCGCACACATGTCCGGCACGCCGGCCGGAGTTTGCCAAACCGCGAAAAATCAGGAGAATAGCGGCACTACACAATAACCAAGAAAGCGCCGACCGGTGCGGTGGAGGAGAAACATGCGGAACTACCCGTTCCGCGTGGCGTTTTTCCGCTCTGTGCAGGCTGGTATTTCACACCACATGCCCATCAAGATCAGCCAACAATTCGACGCAGGCGCCATCGATGTCCTGCGCGCAGACGACCCCACCAGTATCGAGCTTCGCTTCCGCAAGGACAACCAGTCAGATTTCGCGCAATGGTTCCATTTCCGCCTGCAAGGCGCGAAGGGCCAGGCGTGCACGATGCGCTTCCTCAATGCCGCGGAATCGGCCTATCCGTCCGGCTGGGAGAACTACGATGCGGTGGCCAGCTATGACCGCGTCAACTGGTTCCGCGTGCCCGGCAGCTATGACGGCCAGGTGTTCACCATCACCCATACGCCGGAATACGACAGCGTCTATTACGCGTATTTCGAGCCGTATTCCTGGGAGCGCCATCTCGACCTGCTCGGGCGCGCCGCCGTCTCCCCGTATGCACGGGTGATCGACCTCGGCGCCACCGTGCAGGGGCGCGACATGAATGCGATCCTGGTCGGCGATCCCGAGGCCAAGAAGAAGGTCTGGGTCATCGCCCGCCAGCATCCTGGCGAGACCATGGCGGAGTGGTTCGTCGAAGGCATGGTCGATGCGCTGCTCGACCCGTCCAATTCGACGGCACGCCTGCTCCACGAGAGCGTGGCGATCTACATCGTGCCGAACATGAATCCGGACGGTTCGGTTCTCGGCAACCTGCGCACCAATGCCGCCGGCGCCAATCTCAACCGCGAATGGCTCGAGCCATCCGCCGAGACCAGTCCGGAGGTGCTGTGCGTGCGCCGCAAGATGCACGAGACCGGCTGCGACCTGTTTCTCGACGTGCACGGCGACGAGGCGATTCCGCATGTCTTCCCGGTCGGGAACGAGATGATCGAAGGCTTCACCGACAAGCAGCTGGCGGAGCAGAATTCCTTCATCGCCGACTGCCTGGAAGCCTGCACCGACTTCCAGACGAAGGAAGGCTACCCGGCGAGCAAGTACAAGGAAGAGATGCTCAAGCTGGCATCGAAATACGTGGCGCACACCTTCAAGTGCGTCTCGATCACGCTGGAGATGCCGTTCAAGGATCACAATGACCGTCCCGATCCCGCCGTCGGCTGGAATGGCGAGCGCAGCGCGCGCCTGGGACGCGAGATGCTGATTCCTATCCTCAAGGCCGTCGGCTGACGGCATGTTGGGCGTGGCCAACCTCGAGATCGAACGCAAGTTCCTCGTGCATCCGGCGGCGTGGGCGAAAGCCCGCGCCGGCGTGGCCGGCTCGTTGCTGCGTCAGGGATACCTGTCGTCGCATCCGGAGCGCATCGTCCGCGTGCGCATCGACGGCAATTCGGCCGTCGTCACCATCAAGGGGCGTACCGTCGGACTGACGCGCGCCGAGTGGGAATACCCCGTGCCGCCCGCCGATGCCGCGGCAATGCTGGATGCACTGTGCGAGAAACCCCTGATCGAAAAGACGCGCTATCGCATCCCGCACGCCGGCATGACCTGGGAAGTCGATGAATTCCACGGGGAGAATGCGGGCCTGGTGGTGGCCGAGATCGAACTCGAGAGCGAAGACCAGGCCTTCGACAAGCCGGCCTGGGTTGCCGACGAGGTGACCGACGATCCGCGCTATCTCAACGCCAACCTGCTGCGCCATCCGTATTCGCGCTGGTAGGGCGAAACCCGCCGTATGGCGGCGCGGCCTCCGGCGCAGACGGCATCAGTGGAAATGCGTGGTCGGCGCCGGCGTATCTTCCGGCATTTCCGCATGCACCAGTTCGGCTTCGGGATCGAGATAGAGCGGGGCGCCGCAGTCGTCGCAGATCTCCATGGGGAAGCAGCCGCGGTGATGCTTGACGTGGGTGACGCCGCATTCGCGCAGCAAGGCAAGGATCTCTTCGAGCGGTGTCCTCTGCTCGGCGCTGGCAGCGCCTGCGAGGCCCGGCGGGAGGATGCCTTCCGCCGGTTCGCCGTCTTCCTGTCCATACAGCGGCCATACCAGCCCATACACCACTTCCGACTTGCGATGCAGCGTGAAGCTGACGCGGTACTCGTCGATGCGGTTGTCGCCGAGGTCGTCGCCGAAGCCGCCGACGATTGCCTGCAGACCGGAGGCCTCGACATTCAGCGTGTGAGTCAGGTAATGCACCGCCGCGCGGATCGATGCCGGGCGGATGCGCTTGTCGGCCTCGCGGCAGGCGACGTAATAGGCTTCCGGCAGCAGCAGTTCGATGCCGCAGCCGGGCAGCAGACGGGAGATGTTCGGGGCTGCCTGGGCCTGCCACTGGGCAAGGGCCAGGTCGCGTTCCTGCGGATTGCCTTCGGACTGCCAGCGGAACAGCGGGGCGCCCTGCGGTACCACCAGCGTGGCCAGCAGGTAACGGGTATCGGCGAGGAAGGGAGCAGTCTCCGGCGGATTGGCCAGCGGCTTGAGCGGCGTGCCCTTCAGGGCCGCCATGGCCATCTGGGTGGTCAGCGCAAAGGTCTCCGCGTGCGTGCGCGGCAGCTGGTCGATCGCGTACAGTGTCGGCGCCATCGCCAAGCGCACATCAGGCGCGAGCAGATGGGCATTGAGATGCGCCGCCAGCGTGATCACGGAATCCTGCGAGATCGAACCCGATGCGATCGAGAAGCGTGTCCATGCCAGGATCGGCGCGGCGACCAGCAGCGCATCGTAGCGCTGCCCCTCGTGCTCGACACAGGTCGATTCGCTGACTGCCTCCACCGATTCCATCAGCGCATCGTAGGCGCCGCCGGCGGTGTTGAAGGCGTGGTCGAGCGCCGCGTCGACGACATCCTGGTGGCCGGTGCGCAGCAGGCGCGTCAGCAGGCGGTCGAGTTCCGACTCCCAGGCACGTTCCTCGATCCGGCTGGCGGCATCCATCACGGCCTGGGCATAGGCGACCAGTCGCTGGCTGTCGGCGGAGAGTTTGCGGGAGGAACGTTTCGAAGGACGGCGCATGGGAGCAGACAAATCGGGGCAGGGGAAACGTATTGTAGTGGATTCCGCCGTCGGTCTTCAAAGCGGCGTTGCGCCGTCACAATAAAAAACGCCGCACGGAGACCGTGCGGCGCGAATAGTACACTGCGGTACTAGGAAGAAGCTTACTTGGAGGCCGGTGCCGACGACGATGCGTTCGGATTGGCAGCCGGTGGCGCAGGCACTGCCGGAGTGGCGGTCGCGGCCGGATCGGTGGTTGTCGCCGGAGCCGGGGCGGACGCGGCCGGTGCGGAAGCCGACGGTGCGCCTGCGGCGGTGGCGGCGGGCTCGGGCACGGCGGGCGCGGAGGCGGCCGGGGCCGACGAATGGCTGCTGGTGCTCACGCCATGGCCGGCTTCGCCGGACATGTCGATGTCACCGCCCTTGGACAGCATGAACACGGCCAGTCCGGCGAAGATGACGAAGCCGACGAGAAGTTTCCACATGACAGTCTCCGAATGATGTTGTTCGCATACGAAAAACGCCGGACGAATCCGGCGTTTTGTCCTGACCATTAGAGTAGGTCAGCAAGCTTACGTATCCCTTTCATCCGCAATGTTTTGCCGCTCGAATCGGAGCGGCTTGCGGAAGGGAGCGCGTCCTTACGCTGCGAGCAGCTGGCGCAGGACGAACGGCAGGATGCCGCCGTGCTTGTAGTAGTCGACCTCGATCGGCGTATCGATGCGCAGCAGCACCTTCACTTCCTGCTTCTGGCCGTTGGCGCGGTTGATCACCAGAGTGACTTGCTGCTGAGGCTTGATCTCGTCCTCGATCCCCTTGAGGTCGAAGGTTTCGTCGCCCTTGATGCCGAGCGACTGGACGCTGTCGTCGCCCAGGAACTGCAGCGGCAGCACGCCCATGCCGACCAGGTTGGAACGGTGGATGCGCTCGAACGAACGGGCGATCACCGCCTTGACGCCCAGCAGCTGGGTGCCCTTGGCGGCCCAGTCGCGCGACGAGCCGGTGCCGTACTCTTCGCCGCCGAACACCATCGTCGGCGTGCCTTCGGCGATGTACTTCATGGCGGCGTCGTAGATCGACATTTCCTCGCCGCTCGGCTGGTGGATCGTGATGCCGCCCTCGACGCGCGAACCGTCCGGCTTGGCCGGGATCATGAGGTTCTTGATGCGCACGTTGGCGAAGGTGCCGCGCATCATGATTTCATGGTTGCCGCGGCGCGAGCCGTAGGAGTTGAAGTCGGCCTTGGCCACGCCGTTCTCGAGCAGCCACTTGCCTGCCGGGGACGATTCCTTGATGGAGCCGGCCGGGGAGATGTGGTCGGTCGTGATCGAGTCTCCGAACACGCCCAGCGCGCGGGCGCCGGTGATGCCGGCGGCGGCAGCCTTCGGCTCCATGCCGAAGTCCTGGAAGAACGGCGGCTCGGCGATGTAGGTCGACTTCGGCCAGTTGTAGACCTCGCCCTTGGCGACGCCCTTGATCTGCTCCCACAGCTTGCCCGGGGCGGACTTCACCTCGGCATAGTTGTCCTTGAAGATCTTCGAGTTCATCGCGTGCTTCATCAGCTTCTCGATCTCGTGCGAGGTCGGCCAGATGTCGCCCAGGTAGATGTCGCGGCCGCCCTTGCCCTTGCCGACCGGCTCGGTCATCAGATCCCTGGTGACGTTGCCGGCGATCGCGTAGGCGACGACCAGCGGCGGCGAGGCCAGGAAGTTGGCGCGGATGTTCGGATGGATGCGGGCCTCGAAGTTGCGGTTGCCCGACAGCACGGCGGCGGCGACGACGTCGTTCTTGACGATCGCTTCGTTCAGCGGCGCGGTCAGGTCGCCGGCGTTGCCGATGCAGGTCGTGCAGCCGTAGGCGGTGACGCCGAAGCCGAGCTTCTCGAGGTAGGGCAGCAGGCCCGCAGCCTCGAGGTATTTGGTGACCACGCGCGAGCCCGGGGCCAGCGAGGTCTTGATGTGCGGCGCGACCTTCAGGCCGGCCTCGACCGCCTTCTTGGCCAGGAGGCCGGCGGCCAGCAGCACGCTCGGGTTGGACGTGTTGGTGCACGAGGTGATCGCGGCGATCAGCACGTCGCCGTTATGCAGCTTGACGCCGTCGGAGGTCTCATACTCGGCGGACAGATCCTCGGCCTTCTTGTTGAAGCCGTTCTCGGCCACCGGCTTGGAGAACAGGGTGGAGAAGGTCGACTTGACGTTGCCGATCTCGATGCGGTCCTGCGGACGCTTCGGGCCGGCCAGCGACGGGGCGACCGAGCCGAGGTCCAGAGCGACGACATTGGTGTAGTCGATGTCGCCCGACTTCGGGATGCCGAACAGGCCCTGGGCCTTGAAGTAGGCTTCGAAGGCGTCGATCTCGGCCTTGGTGCGGCCGGTGCCCTTGAAGTATTCGATGGTCTGCTCGTCGACCGGGAAGAAGCCCATGGTCGCGCCGTATTCCGGCGCCATGTTGGCGATGGTGGCGCGGTCGGTCAGCGACAGCGAGGCGGTGCCTTCGCCGAAGAACTCGACGAACTTGCCGACCACCTTCTGCTTGCGCAGCAGCTCGGTGATGGTCAGGACCAGGTCGGTCGCCGTGACGCCTTCGCGCAGCTGGCCGGTCAGGTTCACGCCGACCACGTCCGGGGTCAGGAAGTAGACCGGCTGGCCCAGCATGCCGGCTTCCGCCTCGATGCCGCCCACGCCCCAGCCGACCACGCCGATGCCGTTGATCATGGTGGTGTGCGAGTCGGTGCCGACCAGCGTGTCCGGATAGTAGACGCCGCTCTTGTTATGCACGCCGCGCGCGAGGTATTCCAGGTTGACCTGGTGCACGATGCCGAAGCCCGGCGGCACGACGCCGAAGGTATCGAATGCCTGCATGCCCCATTTCATGAACTGGTAGCGCTCGTTGTTGCGCTGGAATTCCAGCTTCATGTTCAGGTCGAGCGCCTTCTTCTCGCGGAAGTGGTCGATCTGCACCGAGTGGTCGACGACCAGGTCGACCGGCACCAGCGGCTCGATGTTCTTGGCCGGCTTGCCCATCTTCGAGGCCACGCCGCGCATCGCGGCCAGGTCGGCCAGCAGCGGCACGCCGGTGAAGTCCTGCAGGACGACGCGGGCGACGACGAACGGGATCTCGTCGGTGCGGGCTGCCGTCGCGCCCCAGTTCGCCAGCTGCCGGACGTGCTCCTCGGTCACCTTCTTGCCGTCGCAGTTGCGCAGCACCGATTCCAGCACGATGCGGATCGACACCGGCAGGCGCGAGACGTTCACGCCGAGCTTCTTGCCGAGCGCGGGCAGCGAGTAGAACTTGCCCTTCTTGGAACCCGAGATGGTGAATTCCTTGAGCGTGTTCAGGGTATTGCGGGACATATCCTCTCCTTAAAAAACGCGTTTCTATGATTCTCGATGGTGAACGTCTATCGAAACACCGCCGGCGCTGCGTGTCTTCCGGCCGCCGGCATTCTGATAGACGTTCTTCCTGCTTGCTGACTCCCTGGCCGCGGACCGGCGCGCCGTTGCTGCGCCCGTCCGCGGATCTGCTGCCTGGCGCCTCGCGGAGCCGTGTACTGCGGTTGCCTCAGCCGTTGGCGGATTCCTGCGCCAGCTGTTGCGGGTTCTTGCATTCGTTGGCCAGTTGCTGCCCCTTCTTCGAGTCGAGCAGCATGCTCTTGGCTGGGATGCCGATCCACACGAGGCCGTTCTTCTGGTCCTCGAAGCGGTGGGCGCCCGTCGTGGTGTCCACGCGCATCAGCTCATGCATGCGCTTCTTCCAGCGGATGGCGATGCGCTTGTCGTCGTCCGGCTTCTGGAACAGCGTCACCTGGTCGCCGAGGGCGCACTTGTAGTCGGTCGCCGTGGCGCCGGTGGTGTCGGGCTCCTTTTCCGCTGCTGCCTCCGCGGCTTTCCTGCTTTTCTTCGCCGGCGCCTTCTTCGCGCTGGATTTTTCCGGAGCAGCCTTGGGTGCCGAGGTGGGCTCCGCGGCGGCGAGCGCCTGTTGCGCGCCCAGCGCCATCATGGCGGCGAGCAGTGCGGGCATTGCGTGTTTCATGTGTCTCTTCCTGGTAGCGTGCGCAGTTCCCTGACCTGCGCGGTGACTCCCCTTCGTCTCCTTCAAAGCAGTGCGGCCGCCTGTACCGGCAACGCGACACCGCTCGCTTTCGCGCGCTGCAGCATCGTCCAGTAATAGCGATAACTGGCACGGTCGTGCAGCTTGTTGTTGTGTTGAATGGGCCCCCACTGCGCGGCCTGCGCGGCGGAGAGAATCTCGATGGCGTCCTGCACTTCGGCGTGTTCCGGCGCGAAGGCGGCGACGATGGTCCTGATCTGGTCCGGGTGGATGCTCCACATGCGGGTGTAGCCGAACTCGCGGGCGGCGCGGCGCGCGTCGTCGGCGACCACGGAGGCATCGCGGATCTCGGTCGTGACATTGTGCGACGGCACCTTGCCGTGCGCATGGCAGGCCGCGGCGATCTCCAGCTTGGCGCGCGCCACCAACGGATGCGTGAACTGGCCCGGCGAGCGCATCGCGCTGCCCGGCACGGCGCCGTAATGGGCGGAGACGAAATCCATGATGCCGAACGACAGGCATTCGACCTGGGGCAGCGCGGCGATGCGGTGCACGTCTGCCAGGGCGCCATGGGTCTCGATCAGCACGTGCAGCGGAGGCGCCGAATGCGTGCCGGCATGGCGGTCGATGGTGCGCAGGGCTTTCTCGACGTCGCCCAGGCCGTCGGCCTTGGGCAGCACGAGATAGGCCAGCCGGCCGGCGGAGCCGTCGCAGATGTGCGCGACGTCGCTCTCGAAATGCGGGCTCGCCACGTCGTGCACGCGGGCGCCGACGCGGCCGTGTCGGTTGTCGGGGGAGGCGATCAGGGAAGCAACGAGACGCGCATGCGCGTCCTCGTTGCCGGCGGCGGCGCCGTCCTCGCAATCGAAGGTGATGTCGAAGACGGGGCCAAGCTCTTGTTGCAGGGCAAGCGACTTGCGCATCAGCTTCTCGGAGCCGGCGTAATGGTCGCAGGCCGGAATCGTCACCGGCTTGTGCTTGCCATGGAATAAGACCTCGGACGGGTGCATTGTCTTGCCTGGGCGGTAAGGCTGTTGACCTGGGTGAATGCGTCGTGTTGTCGAGCCGTCGTGCATTGTCGGGACGGCAGGGCGCAGGAGGCTCAATTCCCGGCGCCCTGCCGTCCTGCCGGCACCGCAGGGCGCCGGCAGGAGAGAGTCGTGCTTAGCCGACCAGGTGCTTCACGCCTTCGCGCTCTTCCTGCAGCTCTTTCAGCGTCAGGTTGATGCGCTCCTGCGAGAAGGCGTCGATGGTCAGGCCCTGGACGATCTTGTACTCGCCGTTCTCGGTCGTGACCGGGAAGCCGAACATGATGCCCTCCGGGATGCCGTAGGAGCCGTCGGACGGGATGCCCATGGTGGTCCACTTGCCGTTGGTGCCGAGCACCCAGTCGCGCACGTGGTCGATGGCGGCGTTGGCGGCCGATGCGGCGGACGACAGGCCGCGCGCCTCGATGATGGCGGCGCCGCGCTTGCCGACCGTCGGCAGGTAGACGTCCTTGGTCCAGGCTTCATCGTTGACCAGCGCCTTGGCCGGCTGGCCGTCGACGGTGGCGTGGGTGAAGTCGGCGTACATCGTCGGCGAGTGATTGCCCCAGACGCACAGCTTCTCGATCGAAGTGATCGGCTTGCCGACCTTCTGGGCCAGCTGGCTCAGGGCGCGGTTGTGGTCCAGGCGCAGCATGGCGGTGAAGTTCTTGGCCGGCAGGTTCGGGGCCGACTTCATGGCGATGTAGGCATTGGTGTTGGCCGGATTGCCGACCACCAGCACCTTGACGTTGCGCGAGGCGACGGCGTCCAGTGCCTTGCCCTGCACCGTGAAGATCTGCGCGTTGGCTTCCAGCAGGTCCTTGCGCTCCATGCCCGGGCCGCGCGGACGGGCGCCGACCAGCAGGGCGATGTCGGCGTCCTTGAACGCGGTCATCGGGTCGCTGTGGGCGGTCATGCCGGCCAGCAGCGGGAAGGCGCAGTCGTCGATTTCCATCATCACGCCCTTGAGCGCCTTCTGGGCCTTCTCGTCGGGGATCTCGAGCAGTTGCAGGATGACCGGCTGGTCCTTGCCCAGCATGTCGCCGTTGGCGATGCGGAACAGCAGGGAGTAGCCGATCTGGCCGGCGGCGCCGGTGACGGCAACGCGCATGGGGGCTTTAGCCATGTTTAGTTCTCCAAAGTGATGATAGAAGCGATAGAAGTGGTGTTGGGATGGGTTCCGGTCGTGTCGCGAACGTCTTAATCCGAACCTTGGCTGGTGAACCTGTAATCATACCGGTGAATGCGGGGCAGGGCGCAATGGCGGCAGATCAAGAAAGCGTGATGGGGCGGCCGGCGGCCGCGCTGCCGGCGTCGCGCCGGTTCCTGCGTCGCGCGTGCGTCGTTGATCATGCGTAATGCCAATCTTGCACGCGAGTGTAGGCTTGCCTCACAACTCTGTCAATGCCTATCATATATCTTATATAAGACATATCAGTTGGCAGATTTTTCTAGACGGCAAGCCGGCTTTTATGGTGAAATTCCATGCTATGAGTTCCAACCCGTCCAACCTGGCGAACAACGGCGCTCCCGCTGCGGGAGGCGGCGTCGCTTCCTCCGGAACTTCCCCGACGTTCAGTCCGCTCTACCAGCAGATCAAGGCCTTGATCCTGCAGAGCCTGCAGTCGGGCGAGTGGAAGCCGGGCGAGCTGATCCCGAGCGAAGTCGAGCTCGCGGGGCGCTTCAAGGTCAGCCAGGGGACGGTGCGCAAGGCGATCGACGAACTGGCGGCAGACAACCTGGTCGTCCGCCGCCAGGGCAAGGGCACGTTCGTCGCCACCCACCACGAGGCGCGCGCGCAGTTCCGATTCCTGCGCCTGATGCCCGACGCGGGCGATCCCCATTCCCCCGATAACCGCATCCTCGAAGTCAAAAGACTGCGGGCGCCTGCCGAAGTGGCGCGCCAGCTCGACATGCGTTCAGGTGACTCCGTCATTTTCATCAAACGCGTACAATCCTTCGACGGCGCGCCGACGATCCTGGAAGAGCTGTGGCTGCCCGGCGCCATCTTCAAGGGCCTGACGGCGGAGCGGCTCATCGAGTACAAGGGACCGATGTACGGCCTGTTCGAAAGCGAGTTCGGCACCCACATGATCCATGCCTCGGAAAAGCTGCGCGCGGTCGCCGCCGGCGAAGCCGATGCGGAGCTGCTGGCGGTCCCGCCGGGGACGCCGCTGCTGAGTGTCGAGCGCGTCTCCTTCACCTATGGCAATCGCCCGGTGGAGGTGCGGCGCGGTTTGTACGTGACCGAACGCCATCACTACCACAATGAACTGAGCTGATCGCGTGCGGGGTTTTCCGCACAGGGCTGCGCGTGGGGTGTGGATGTCAAGGTCTTGACAAACCCAAATGTTGTTGATTGTGCCCACTACGTATTGGTGTGGTGCACAAAATGGGTGAGAATTACGCGTTTACCAAGTTTACCTAGTAATCCCGGGGGGTCCTTTTCATGTCCGAAGCAGCAAAAAAGAGGCCGCAGTTCCGTAACATCCACATTACGGATCTCGCCTTCAACTACCGCATGCCTCTGGCGGCGAAAGTGTCGATCCTGCACCGCATCAGCGGCGTGGCGATCTTCATCTTCCTGCCGTTCATCCTCTACCTGCTCGACCTGAGCATCACGTCCGAGGGCAGCTACGAACGTTTCCGTGGCCTGCTCGAACACCCGTTGGCCAAGATCGTCGTGCTCGGCCTCGCGTGGGGCTATCTCCATCATTTCTGCGCCGGCATCCGCCACCTGGTCCTGGACACCCACACGTCCAACACCAAGGAGGGTGCCCGCACGACCGCGATCATCACCCTGGTCGTCAGTCTGGCGCTGACCGCCGTGGTGGCAGTCAAACTGTTCGGAGCGTAATCCATGGCCAACAACAACATCGGACCGAAGCGCCTGGTCGTCGGCGCGCACTACGGCACCTTCGACTGGCTGGCCCAGCGCATCACCGCCATCGTCATGGCTCTCTATACGGTCATCCTGCTGGTGACCTGGCTGCTCTCCAACGAGACCGGCTACCAGGCCTGGGCCGGCATGTTCGCCCAGCAGTGGTTCAAGCTCGCCACCTTCGTGACCTTCGTCTCGCTGGCGTACCACGCCTGGGTCGGCATGCGTAACGTGTGGATGGACTACATCAAGCCGGTCGGCCTGCGCCTGACGCTGCAGGCATTCACCATCCTGTGGCTGGTCGGTTGCGCCGGCTATGCGGCGCAGATTCTCTGGAGAGTGTAAATCGTGGCAGCAATCAAATCTTCCATTCCCGTCCGCCGCTTCGACGTGGTGGTCGTCGGTGCCGGCGGCTCCGGCATGCGCGCATCGCTGCAGCTGGCCGAGGCCGGTCTGAACGTCGCCGTCCTGTCGAAAGTCTTTCCGACCCGCTCGCATACCGTCGCCGCACAGGGCGGCATCGGCGCATCGCTGGGCAACATGTCCGAGGACGACTGGTACTGGCACATGTTCGACACCGTCAAGGGCTCGGACTATCTGGGCGACCAGGACGCGATCGAATTCATGTGCCGCGAGGCGCCGAAGGTCGTGTACGAGCTCGAGCATTTCGGCATGCCGTTCGACCGCAATCCCGACGGCACGATCTACCAGCGCCCGTTCGGCGGCCACACCGCCAACTTCGGCGAGAAGCCGGTGCAGCGCGCCTGCGCCGCCGCCGACCGTACCGGCCATGCGCTGCTGCACACGCTCTACCAGCGCAACGTGCGCGCCAAGACCCATTTCTTCGTCGAGTGGATGGCGATCGACATCGTGCGCGACCAGGACGGCGACGTCCTCGGCGTGGTTGCCCTCGAGATGGAAACCGGCGACGTCATGCTGCTGCAGGCCAAGACCACGGTGTTCGCCACCGGCGGCGCCGGCCGCATCTTCGCCGCGTCGACCAATGCCTTCATCAATACCGGCGACGGCCTCGGCATGGCAGCCCGTGCCGGCCTGCCGCTGGAAGACATGGAGTTCTGGCAGTTCCACCCGACCGGCGTGTCCGGCGCCGGCGTGCTGATCACCGAAGGCGTGCGCGGCGAGGGCGGCATCCTGATCAACTCCAACGGCGAGCGTTTCATGGAACGCTACGCGCCGACGCTGAAGGACCTGGCGCCGCGCGACTTCGTGTCCCGCTCGATGGACCAGGAGATCAAGGAAGGCCGCGGCTGCGGCCCGAACAAGGACCACGTGCTGCTGGACCTGCGCCACATCGGCGCGGACACCATCCGCAAGCGCCTGCCGTCGATCCTCGAGATCGGCCACAAGTTCGCCAACGTCGACGCCACGAAAGAGCCGATCCCGGTCGTGCCGACCATCCACTACCAGATGGGTGGCATCCCGACCAACATCAACGGCCAGGTGGTCGTGCCGAAGGACGGCAATCCGAACACCGTCGTCAACGGCATGTACGCCATCGGCGAATGCGCCTGCGTCTCGGTGCACGGCGCCAACCGCCTCGGCACCAACTCGCTGCTCGACCTGGTGGTGTTCGGCCGTGCCGCCGGCAACCACATCGTCGCCCAGAACCTCAAGGCGCAGAGCCACAAGCCGCTGCCGGCCGACGCCGCAGACCGCGCCCTCGAGCGCATGGCACGCCTGGAATCGAGCACCGGTTCCGAGCGCGTGCAGGACGTCGCCAACGGCATCCGCGGCGCGATGCAGCAGTACTGCGGCGTGTTCCGCACCGACGAGCTGCTGCAGACCGGCTACCAGAAGATCATGGAACTCGACGAGCGCCGCAAGCACGTCGCGTTCAAGGACAAGTCCAAGGTCTTCAACACTGCCCGCGTCGAAGCGCTGGAGTTGGACAACCTGATCGAAACCGCGAAGGCCACCATCACCTCGGCCGTCGCCCGCAAGGAATCGCGCGGCGCCCACGCCCACCGCGACTTCCCGAACCGCGACGACGAGACCTGGATGAAGCACACCCTCTGGTTCTCGGAAGGCAACCGCCTCGACTACAAGCCGGTGGTCACCAAGCCGCTGACGGTGGAAACCTTCAAGCCGAAGGCCCGTACCTTCTGACGATCAGACACATTTGATGGAGCAGGGCAGCACGACGCCACCCTCGCTCCGCAAAGGAAACGACATGCCACGCACCCTGAAATTCAAGATCTACCGCTACGATCCGGACAAGGACGCCAAGCCGTACATGCAGGACCTGACGGTCACGCTGCAGGACACCGACAAGATGCTGCTCGACGCGCTCCAGCGCATCAAGTCCGACGTCGACGATTCGCTCGCGCTGCGCCGCTCCTGCCGCGAAGGCGTGTGCGGTTCGGACGCGATGAACATCAACGGCAAGAACGGCCTGGCCTGCACCACCAACCTGAACGAGCTGACCGAGCCGATCACGCTGCGTCCGCTGCCGGGCCTGCCGGTGATCCGCGACCTGATCGTGGACATGACCCAGTTCTTCAAGCAGTACCATTCGATCAAGCCGTATCTGATCAACGACTCGATCCCGCCGGAGAAGGAGCGCCTCCAGACCCCGGCCGAACGCGAGGAACTCGACGGCCTGTACGAGTGCATCCTGTGCGCCTGCTGCTCGACCTCGTGCCCGTCGTTCTGGTGGAACCCGGACAAGTTCGTCGGCCCCGCCGGCCTGCTGCAGGCCTACCGCTTCATCGCCGACAGCCGCGACCAGGCCACCGGCGAGCGCCTCGACAATCTCGAGGATCCGTACCGCCTGTTCCGCTGCCACTCGATCATGAACTGCGTCGACGTGTGCCCGAAGGGCCTGAACCCGAACCAGGCGATCGGCAAGATCAAGGAGTTGATGGTCCGCCGGGCCGTGTAAGGGAAAAGCAAGTATCGTCGGGCAGAGTATGCCGGCCGCTGTGGCGGCCGGGCATCAGGAGGCGACTCCGCTGCCTTGCGTTTCGCTGGAGCAGGGTGCCGCGGCATCCTGGTCTTCCGGCGTATTTCATGCGGATGCCGGTTTCGGCATACTCCGGGTCCGCATGAAATAATAGCGAGTTGAACATCATGTCCGTCACACATCAGGCCGATCCGGTCAAGCGCGCGCGACTGCGCTGGCGTGCCCGGCGCGGGTTGCTCGAGAACGATCTTCTCATCACGCGCTTCCTCGATGCCCACGAGGAAACGCTGACCGACGAGGAAGTCGATGCCTTCACGCGCCTGATGGAACTGGCGGACAACGACCTGATGAGCCTCCTGCTCGGCAGGTCCGAGCCGACCGGGGCGGTCGACCTCCCGCATGTGCACGCGCTGCTGGCACGCATGCGGCAGGCCTGATCCGGCATGGCAAGTTTGCTTCACGACATTCGACTAACCGCTCATACGAAGGAAGAGCCATGATTACTTCTGATACCAAAGCCACGCTATCGTTTTCGGACGGCAGCCCTTCGGTCGACTTCCCGATCTACAAGGGCACGATCGGCCCGGACGTGATCGATATCCGCAAGCTGTACGGCTCGACCCAGAAATTCACGTATGACCCGGGCTTCCTGTCGACGGCCGCCTGCAGCTCCTCGATCACCTACATCGACGGCGACAAGGGCGAGCTGCTGTACCGCGGCTATCCGATCGAGCAGCTCGCGGTCAACTGCGACTTCCTCGAGGTCTGCTACCTGCTGCTGAACGGCGAACTGCCGAACGCCGAGCAGAAGCAGAAGTTCGTCTCCCTCGTCACCAACCACACGATGGTGCACGAGCAGATGCAGTTCTTCTTCCGCGGCTTCCGCCGCGACGCCCACCCGATGTCGGTGCTGGTCGGCACCGTCGGCGCGCTGTCGTCGTTCTACCACGACTCGCTGGACATCAACGATCCGCATCACCGCGAAGTCTCGGCGATCCGCCTGATCGCCAAGCTGCCGACCCTCGTTGCGATGGCCTACAAGTACTCGATCGGCCAGCCGTTCATGTATCCGCGCAACGACCTGTCGTACAGCGCCAACTTCATGCGCATGATGTTCGCCAACCCGTGCGAGGACTACAAGGTCAACGACGTGCTGGTGCGCGCGCTCGACCGCATCCTGATCCTGCACGCCGACCACGAGCAGAATGCCTCGACCTCGACGGTCCGCCTGGCCGGCTCGTCGGGCGCCAACCCGTTCGCCTGCATCGCCGCCGGCATCGCCTGCCTGTGGGGCCCGGCGCACGGCGGCGCGAACGAAGCCGCGCTGACCATGCTGCAGGACATCCAGCGCGAGGGCGGCGTCGAGAAGATCGGCGAGTTCGTCGCCAAGGTGAAGGACAAGAACTCGGGCGTCAAGCTGATGGGCTTCGGCCATCGCGTCTACAAGAACTACGACCCGCGCGCCAAGCTGATGCGCGAGACCTGCCACGAAGTGCTCAACGAGCTCGGCCTGCAGGACAACCCGCTGTTCAAGCTGGCCATGGCGCTCGAGAAGATCGCCCTGGAAGACGACTACTTCGTCCAGCGCAAGCTGTATCCGAACGTCGACTTCTACTCCGGCATCGTCCAGTCCGCGCTGGGCATCCCGGTGTCGCTGTTCACCGGTATCTTCGCGATGGCCCGCACCGTCGGCTGGATCGCCCAGTGGAACGAGATGATCTCCGATCCGGAGCAGAAGATCGGCCGTCCGCGCCAGCTGTACACCGGCGCCGCCGTGCGCAACGTGCCGCCGATGGACAAGCGCTGATCGGTCGCAGGATGTCGATGGAAGAGGGCGGGCCCGCGGGTCCGCCCTTTTTTGTTGCAGGACCGCGCGCAGACGCACGTCGCGGGGTCCCGGCTTTGGCCGGGACGACAAGTGTGAAGTGCCTGCTCACCACGTGCTTGCACGCTTCTCCGCATGCCCGTTGGCGCGACGCCTCGGCCCGATTCCGCTTGCGTTCCGGCCCGATTCCGCGCTACGTACAATCCGCAGCGCGTCGCCCAAAAAATGTGCAATCGCGATCCCATATTGCGGAAAGGGTTGTGCTATCCTATTGCCTTCCCTAAATCCCATTCAGTCCACGCAGCCCTTCCCCCACAACTTGATGTTGCAATCCGCTAACCGGTCAGGCCGTGTCGCGGAAGGTTAATCAACCCGCTAATCTCGCGAAACGCGAAGAAAGGTGAGCAAGAGATGATGCAGCAGTACTTCTCCAACTCGTATCTGTTTGGAGGTAACGCGCCGTACGTCGAAGAACTGTACGAGGCCTACCTCAACAATCCAGGCTCGGTTCCCGACAACTGGCGTGCTTACTTCGACGCCATGCAGCACGTGCCTGCCGTCGACGGATCCAACCGCCCGGACGTCGCCCATGCTCCCGTGATCGCCTCGTTCGCCGAGCGCGCCAAGCAGGGCCCGATCCGCACCGTCTCTGCCACCGTCGATCCCGAAATGGGCCGCAAGCGCGTGTCCGTCACGCAGCTGATCGCCGCCTACCGTTTCCTCGGCAACCGCTGGGCCAACCTCGATCCGCTGCAGCGCCAGGAGCGCCCGGCGATTCCCGAGCTGGAGACCAGCTTCTACGGCTTCTCCGACGCCGACCAGGAAACCGTCTTCAACATCAGCAACACCTACTTCGGCCCCGAGAATGCGACCCTGCGCGACCTGATCAACGCGCTGCGCGACACCTATTGCCGCTCGATCGGCGCCGAGTTCATGTACGTCAGCGACCCGACCCAGAAGCGCTGGCTGCAGGAAAAGCTCGAGTCGACCCGCTCGACCCCGAACTTCACCGCCGAGCAGAAGAAGCACATCCTCGACCGCCTGACTGCCGCCGAAGGCCTCGAGCGCTATCTCCACACCAAGTACGTCGGCCAGAAGCGCTTCTCGCTGGAAGGCGGCGAGTCCTTCATCGCCGCGATGGATGAGGTCATCCAGCGCGCCGGCAGCCAGGGCGTGCAGGAAATCGTCATCGGCATGGCGCACCGCGGCCGCCTGAACGTGCTGGTCAACACCCTGGGCAAGATGCCGCAGGACCTGTTCTCCGAATTCGAAGGCAAGCATGCCGACGACCTGCCGGCCGGTGACGTGAAATACCACCAGGGCTTCTCGTCCGACATCTCCACCCCGGGCGGCCCGGTCCACCTCTCGCTGGCCTTCAACCCGTCCCACCTCGAGATCGTCAACCCGGTCGTCGAGGGTTCCTGCAAGGCGCGCATGGAGCGCCGCGGCGACAAGGACGGCTCGCAGGTGCTGCCGGTGCTGGTGCACGGCGACGCCGCGTTCGCCGGCCAGGGCGTCGTGATGGAGACGCTGAACCTCGCCCAGACCCGCGGCTACGGCACGGGTGGCACGGTCCACATCGTCATCAACAACCAGATCGGCTTCACCACCTCCGACCCGCGCGATTCTCGCTCCACGCTGTACTGCTCCGACGTCGTCAAGATGATCGAGGCGCCGGTGCTGCACGTGAACGGCGACGATCCGGAAGCCGTGGTGTTCGCGACCCAGATCGCGATCGACTACCGCATGCAGTTCAAGAAGGACATCGTGGTCGACATCGTCTGCTTCCGCAAGCTCGGCCACAACGAGCAGGACACGCCGGCGCTGACCCAGCCGCTGATGTACAAGAAGATCGGCAAGCATCCGGGCACGCGCAAGCTGTACGCCGACAAGCTGGCCGCCCAGGGCACCATCACGGCCGACGACGCCGAGCAGATGGTCAAGGACTACCGCGCCGCGATGGACGCCGGCCGCCACACGGTCGACCCGGTGCTGTCGAACTTCAAGAGCAAGTACGCCGTCGACTGGATGCCGTTCCTGAACCGCAAGTGGACCGACGCCGCCGACACCGCCGTGCCGCTGGCGGAGCTCAAGCGCCTGTCAGAGCGCATCACCACCGTGCCGGAAGGCTTCAAGGTGCATCCGCTGGTCGAGAAGGTCCTCGCCGACCGCGCCGCCATGGGCCGCGGCGAGATGAATCTCGACTGGGGCATGGGCGAACACCTGGCCTACGCCTCGCTGGTCGCCTCCGGCTATGCCGTCCGCCTGACCGGCCAGGACGCCGGCCGCGGCACCTTCGTGCACCGCCATGCCGTGCTGCACGACCAGAACCGCGAGAAGTGGGACGCCGGTTCCTACATCCCGCTGCAGAACATCGCCGAGACGCAGGCGCCGTTCACCGTGATCGATTCCGTGCTGTCCGAGGAAGCGGTGCTGGGCTTCGAGTACGGCTATTCGACCGCCGAGCCGAACACGCTGACGATCTGGGAAGCGCAGTTCGGCGACTTCGCCAACGGCGCGCAGGTCGTGATCGACCAGTTCATCAGCTCCGGCGAAGTGAAGTGGGGCCGTGCCTCGGGCCTCGTGATGATGCTGCCGCACGGCTATGAAGGCCAGGGTCCGGAGCACTCGTCGGCACGCCTGGAGCGCTATCTCCAGCTGTGCGCCGAGAACAACATGCAGGTGGTGCAGCCGACCACGGCAGCGCAGATCTTCCACCTGCTGCGCCGCCAGATGATCCGCCTGTTCCGCAAGCCGCTGGTCATCATGACGCCGAAATCGCTGCTGCGTAACAAGGATGCCGGCTCGCCGCTGTCCGAACTCGCGAAGGGCCAGTTCCAGACCGTGATCGGCGAAGTGGATGACAAGATCGATGCCAAGAAGGTCAAGCGCGTGATCGCCTGCTCGGGCAAGGTCTACTACGACCTCGTCAATGCCCGCAAGGAGCGCGGCGCATCCGACACCGCGATCATCCGCGTCGAGCAGCTGTATCCGTTCCCGCACAAGGCCTTCGCGGCCGAGCTCAAGAAGTTCCCGAACTTCAACGAGCTGGTGTGGGCGCAGGACGAGCCGCAGAACCAGGGTCCGTGGTTCCAGATCCAGCACAACATCTTCGAGAACCTGGAGGAAGGCCAGAAGCTCGCCTATGCCGGCCGTCCGGCCAGCGCGTCGCCTGCCGTGGGTTACTACGACAAGCACTACGCGCAACAGAAGGCGCTCATCGAGGCCGCATTCTCGAAGCTGAAGGGCTTCGTCCTCGTCAAATAAGAACCCCGCCGCCTGCGCAGAAGCTGCGCGGCGGCGGCGCCCCGAGATGGAGATTTGCCGCATGAGGAAATTGATGAAATGAGCGACAGGCTAGGCGCGAAACGGAGCAAGGGCGGTGCCCTTGCGAGTATTCGCAACGACGCCTGGCGTTCATTTCATCGGTTTCCTGCGGCGAAGCTCCAGCTCGGGGCGCCGAAAACAACCCGAAACGGAGAGTTACATGGCAATCATTGAAGTCAAAGTCCCGCAGCTGTCGGAATCGGTCGCGGAAGCCACCCTGCTGCAATGGCACAAGAAAGTCGGCGAGGCCGTGGCCCGCGACGAGAACCTGATCGACATCGAGACCGACAAGGTCGTGCTCGAACTGCCGGCCCCGGGCGCCGGCGTCATCACCCAGGTCATCAAGGGCGACGGTGCCACCGTCGTTGCCGGCGAAGTCATCGCCATGATCGATACCGAGGCATCCGCCGGCGCGGTCGCCCCGGCAGCAGCTTCGGCACCGGCCGCGGCCGCGCCGGCTCCCGCGCCGGCAGCCGCCGCAGCGCCTGCATCGTCGTCCGCTGCGGGCATCGCCATGCCGGCCGCCGCCAAGATGCTGGCCGATAACAACATGAGCGCATCGCAAGTGACCGGCACCGGCAAGGATGGCCGCGTGACCAAGGGCGACGTGATCGGCGCGCTGGCAAAGCCGGCCGCCCCGGCACCTGCGCCTGCCGCCGCCCCGGCCGCCAAGCCGGCCCTGCAGCCGGTCGCCGCCCCGGTCAGCCTCGACCTGTCGGGCCGACCGGAAGAGCGCGTGCCGATGAGCCGCCTGCGTGCCCGCGTCGCCGAGCGCCTGCTGCAGTCGCAGGCCACCAACGCGATCCTGACCACGTTCAACGAAGTGAACATGCAGCCGGTCATGGACCTGCGCAACAAGTACAAGGACAAGTTCGAGAAGGAGCACGGCGTCAAGCTCGGCTTCATGTCCTTCTTCGTCAAGGCCGCAGTCGCCGCGCTGAAGAAGTACCCGATCCTGAACGCGTCGGTGGACGGCAACGACATCGTCTATCACGGCTACTTCGACATCGGTATCGCCGTCGGTTCGCCGCGCGGCCTGGTCGTCCCGATCCTGCGCAACGCAGACCAGATGTCGATCGCCGACATCGAGAAGAAGATCGGCGAATTCGGCGCCAAGGCCAAGGACGGCAAGCTGACCATCGAAGAGCTGACCGGCGGCACGTTCTCGATCTCCAACGGCGGCGTGTTCGGCTCGATGCTGTCGACCCCGATCATCAATCCGCCGCAGTCGGCCATCCTCGGCGTGCACGCCACCAAGGAGCGCCCGGTGGTGGAGAACGGCCAGATCGTGATCCGTCCGATCAACTACTTGGCGATGTCCTACGACCACCGCATCATCGACGGCCGCGAAGCCGTCCTGGGCCTGGTGGCCATGAAGGAAGCGCTGGAAGATCCGGCGCGCCTGCTGCTCGACCTGTAACCGGTCAGCGTCGCCCCGGCGCAAGCCGGGGCCCAGTGGCGTCTTGCCACGCACCTTGAAGACACTGGGTCCCGGCGTTTGCCGGGACGACGTCGCCACGAAATGCGATGCGTTATCTCCTGCAAAGAGTGAACTATGTCCAAGAATTTTGATGTGGTCGTCATCGGTGGCGGCCCCGGCGGCTACATCGCCGCGATCCGCGCCGCGCAGCTCGGCTTCAGCACCGCCTGCATCGACGAATGGAAGAACGAGAAGGGCGGCCCGGCGCCGGGCGGCACCTGCACCAACGTCGGCTGCATCCCGTCCAAGGCGCTGCTGCAGTCGTCCGAGCACTACGAGCATGCCGGCCACGCCTTCGCCGACCACGGCATCACCGTCAAGGGCCTCGATCTCGACGTCGGTCAGATGCTCAAGCGCAAGGACGTCATCGTCAAGCAGAACAACGACGGCATCCTCTACCTGTTCAAGAAGAACAAGGTCACCTTCTTCCATGGTCGCGGCTCCTTCGTCAAAGGCGACGCCAATGGCTACGAGATCAAGGTCGCCGGTGCCGCCGAGGAGACCGTGGTCGCGAAGCATGTCGTGATCGCCACCGGCTCCAACCCGCGCGCGCTGCCGGGCGTCGATTTCGACGAGAAGCTGGTGCTGTCCAACACCGGCGCGCTGGCCATCGACGCGGTGCCGAAGAAGCTCGGCGTCATCGGCGCCGGCGTCATCGGCCTGGAAATGGGCAGCGTCTGGCGCCGCTGCGGCGCCGACGTCACCGTGCTGGAAGCGCTGCCGGCCTTCCTCGGCGCGGTCGACGAGCAGATCGCCAAGGAAGCGCAGAAGCTCTTCGTCAAGCAGGGCCTGAAGATCAATCTCGGCGTCAAGATCGGCGCGATCACGCCGGGCAAGAAGGATGTCACCGTCGAGTACACCGACAGCAAGGGCGAAGCGAAGAAGGAAACCTTCGACAAGCTGATCGTGTCGATCGGCCGCGTGCCGAACACCATCGGCCTGAACCACGAGGCGGTCGGCCTGCAGGTCGACGAACGCGGCTTCATCGTCGTCGACGGCGACTGCAAGACCAGCCTGCCGAACGTCTGGGCGGTCGGCGACGTCGTGCGCGGCCCGATGCTGGCGCACAAGGCCGAGGAAGAGGGCGTCGCCGTCGCCGAGCGGATTGCCGGCCAGCACGGCCACGTCAACTTCAACACCATTCCGTGGGTGATCTACACCTCGCCGGAAATCGCCTGGGTCGGCAAGACCGAACAGCAGCTCAAGGCTGAAGGCGTCGCCTACAAGGCCGGCACCTTCCCGTTCATGGCCAACGGCCGTGCGCGGGCGCTCGGCGATACCTCGGGCATGGTGAAGTTCCTGGCGGATGCGAAGACCGACGAGATCCTTGGCGTACATATCGTCGGCCCGATGGCGTCGGAACTCATCTCGGAAGCCGTGGTCGCAATGGAATTCCGTGCATCATCGGAAGACATCGCGCGCATCTGCCACGCCCATCCGTCGCTGTCCGAGGCGACCAAGGAAGCAGCGCTCGCGGTGGACAAGCGATCGCTCAACTTCTAAGGAGACTGCCATGCGTGCCCTGCTCATTCCGTTGCTGACATTGGCCCTCGTCGGCTGTGCGACCACGGGGGCGGGGGACGATGGCATCGCGATCGACACCGCCTCGCGCGGCCAGCCGATGCCCGGCGCCAACTGCGTCGTGCAGACCGGCGCCGGCAGCTGGAACGTGGTGACGCCGGCCGTGGTGAAGGTTGGCGATGCGACCGGCAACCTGCGCATCGTGTGCGACCGTCCTGGCTACCGCACGTCGGAGTTCGTCTACGCGCCGACGGCGCGCTACAGCTCGGGATCGAGCGTCGGCATCGGGCTGGGCGGCATCGGCCGCCACGTCGGCCTGGGCGTCGGCGTGAACGTGCCGCTCGGCGGCGGCTCGCGCGGCGCCTATCCGCCGAAGGTCACGATCGACATGAATCCGCAGTAAGGCGGGTTGCGCTCGTCCACGGGGACGGCGCGATTGCCATGCAGTGAACGAAGCAGGACGGGCGGGCCCAGGGGCTCGCCCGTTTCAGTTGCAGCGCCCGGCCGCGATGCCGGCGCCGACACGGGAACATTACAAGAATGAACGTCAGGGAGCATTACGAACACTCGCTCGCCGAGCGCGGCTTTTCGCCCGACGAGGCGCAACGGCGCGCGGTCGAACGCCTGCAACAGGCCTACGACCAGTGGGGCGCGTTCAAGGCGCAGCGCTCGAACAAGCTGATGCGCCTCATCACGCGCCCGGAGGTGCCGCGCGGCATCTACATGTGGGGAGGCGTCGGCCGCGGCAAGTCCTTCCTGATGGACAGCTTCTACTCGGTGCTGCCGGTGGTGCGCAAGACGCGCCTGCATTTCCACGAGTTCATGCGCGGCGTGCATCGCCAGCTGGACGACCTCAAGGGTGTGGCCGATCCGCTCGACGAGGTGGCCAGGCGCATCGCCCGCAAGTATCGCCTGATCTGCTTCGACGAATTCCACGTGTCCGACATCGCCGACGCGATGATCCTGTACAACCTTCTCAAGGCCTTGTTCGACAACGGCGTCACGTTCGTGATGACCTCCAATTACGAGCCGGACCGGCTCTATCCGGACGGCCTCCATCGCGACCGCATGCTGCCTGCCATCGCGCTGCTCAAGGACCGGCTCGACGTGCTCAACGTCGATGCCGGCATCGATTACCGCAAGCGCGCGCTGGAGCAGGTGCATGCCTACCACACGCCGCTGGGTGCGGCGGCCGACCAGGCGCTGCGCGAAGCGTTTGCGGCGCTGGCCGGCGGCGCCGACGAGGATCCGCGCATCCACATCGAGGCGCGCGAGATCCGCGCCTTGCGCCGCGCCGGTAGCGTGGTCTGGTTCGACTTCGCCACGCTGTGCGGCGGACCGCGCTCGCAGAACGATTACCTCGAGATCGCCAGCCTGTTCCACACCGTGATCCTGTCCGGGGTGCCGCGCATGTCGGCGGCGATGTCGTCCGAGGCGCGCCGCTTCACGTGGCTGATCGACGTGTTCTACGACCACAAGGTCAAGCTGGTCATGTCGGCCGAGGTCGAGCCGGAGCAGTTGTACACCGAGGGTGTGCTGTCGAGCGAGTTCCACCGCACCGTCTCGCGCATCGTCGAGATGCAGTCGGCCGAATACATGGCCTCCGAGCGGCGCGACGTCGCCGCGGGATTGTGAGGGAGGACGGACGATGACCGGCAGACCCATGCGCTACCTTTCCCGTACCGTCCTGACCGCCATCCTGCTCGCCGGGATGCGCGGCGTGGCCATGGCCGCCGGGCCGGCCGCGCCTGGCTTCAGCACGCTCGAGGAGGTCGAGCAGGCGCTGCGCGAGGCCGCGCAAGCGCGTGGCGCCATCGATGCGCGCTATGCCGAGGAAGAGCGCGCCTGCATGGGGAAGTTCTTCGCCAACGACTGCGTCCAGCGCGCGCGCGAAATGCGCCGTGCCGCACTGGAGGCGGTCAGGCCGGTCGAAGTCGAGGCGAATGCGTTCAAGCGCCGCCTGCGTGCCGAAAGGCGCGAACACACGCGTCAGGAGCGCGCGGACCGGCGGGAGGCCGACGCCATCGTCCGTGCCCAGGAGGCGACGGTCAGGCCGCAATCCGATGCCGCCGCCGATGCCATGCTGGCGCCGGATGGCGAGGAGGCGGCGCGCCGGGCCGCGAATGTGCGAGATTACGAACGCAAGGCGCGCGTTGCGAAGGCGCGCCAGCGCGATGTCGCGGTGCGCAAGGCGGCCACGGCCGCCAGGGCGGATGGCGGTTCGGGAAAGCAGTCCGTCCCGCAGGAAGACGGCGGCGCGCGCTGACAGGGCGAGGCGTCAGACTGCCCGGCGCATTTTCTGCACCGAGTAGTCCTTTGCCGGAACGGGCAGTTTGACAAGCTTGACGATTGCCATTGTGCAATTGTCGGCGACGGTGCCTGCCGCACGATCGCGCGCCTTCGAGATCAGCATCTCCGCTGCTTCGCGCGGCGAGTTCATGGCAATCGCGGCGCCCAGTTCCATGTCGGTGAAGTACGCCCACAATCCATCCGAACACAACAGGAATGCGTCGCCGGCACGCAAGCCGTCATGGCGGCGCACCGGTACCGTGATGTCGCGATCGCGCATGCCGAGTACATTGACCAGCACGCCCGCCATCCGGTGGTTCGCCGCGTCGGCCGCCGTGATCTTCCCTTCCCGGATAAGAGTTTCCACGTAGGAATGATCCACGGTGCGTTCGGCACAGTTCGGGCCGCTGAAGCGGTACAGGCGGGAATCGCCGACGTGAGCCCAGTAGGCCGTTCGCTCCGGCGTCAGCAGCAGCACGACCATGGTGCTGTGGGGTTCCTTTTGCGACGACATCGCGCTGAGCTTGATGACGGTATGGGCTTCCTGCCCGATGTGCTCGAGCATGGTCGGAATGTCGTCGGACTGCGGGGAGAAACGCTCGAAATTGAGCTGGGCGGTCTGGATGACCTGCTGCGACGCGATGCTGCCGCCCTCGAGGCCGCCCATGCCGTCGGCCAGCACCGCCATCACGTATCCGGGTGCCCGGGGCGACGTCAGCAAGGCAACGCGGTCCTGTTGTTCCTGGCGGTCACCGATGTGCTGCGCAGTGCCGGCTTCGATCTTGTATTGGCTCATACCGCTAGGTGGATTAAACTCGCAGGGGCGACGATGTAAACCGGCAAATTATTGCACGCCGCCCCGCCGGCACTATCGCGACGGAGCAGGATTTTGTAAGAAAGTTTAACGGGCGTCAGCGCCAGGACGCGCGGCAAAGCGGGAAGCTGTTCCGGCGGGCTGTAGCCGGACAAGCGGATGGCCCGCCATACCGGCCGGGCTTTCCGGCCGTTCCTGGCCCCGCGTCGCCCGCTTGTCGAATCTTCATTGCATTAGCCAGTCGAGCCGCCATATGAGCATGAGTTCCGCCGAAGAGATCCAGCGCCGCATCATCGAACTCGAGGTCGAGCATCGCGATCTCGATGCGGTGATTGAACGGCTGGCCAGCGACGGGCATCATGACGAGCTGCAGATCCGCCGGCTGAAGAAGCGCAAGCTGCAGCTCAAGGACCATATCGTCCTGCTGAAGATGCAACTGGTTCCCGACATTCCTGCCTGACCGGCCGCGCGATGGCCACCGCATCTGCCGGATGGCGCGAGCGCCATCGTCCATGGATTCCAAAGACGCAACCTTGACCGACCTCACTTCCGCATCACCGCAGCCGGGCGCCCATGACGCCGACGTCGAACGCCTGTTCGCGCCGGACGGGCCGCTCGCCGCCGCCGTACCCGGTTTCCATCCGCGCCAGTCGCAGACCGAGATGGCCAAAGCCATTGCGGATGCGATCGCCGGCCAGAAGACCCTGATCGCCGAGGCTGGGACGGGTACCGGCAAGACCTTTGCCTACCTGGTGCCGTCCCTGCTGTGGGGCGGCAAGGTGCTGGTCTCGACCGGCACCAAGAACCTTCAGGACCAGCTGTTCCTGCGCGATATACCGACGGTGCGCAAGGCATTGAACGCGCCGGTTTCCGTGGCGCTGCTCAAGGGGCGCTCCAATTACGTCTGCCATTTCCACCTCGAGCGCACGCTGCAGAACGGCCGCCTCACGGCGCGGGAGGACGTCGGCTACCTGCGCGAGATCTCGCGCTTCATCAAGACGACTTCCACCGGCGACAAGGCCGAGCTGGCGCGGGTGCCGGAGAACGCGCCGGTCTGGAACCTGGTCACGTCGACGCGCGATACCTGTTTCGGCAACGAGTGCCAGTATTACCAGGACTGTTTCGTCATGAAGGCGCGCAAGGAAGCGCAGCAGGCCGACGTGGTCGTGGTGAACCACCATCTCTTCTTCGCCGACGTCGCTCTCAAGGATACCGGCGTCGCGGAACTGCTGCCGGCCGCGAACACCGTGGTGTTCGACGAGGCGCACCAGCTGCCGGAGACCGCGACGCTGTTCTTCGGCGAGACCGTGTCGACCTCGCAGATCCTGGAACTGTGCCGCGACGTGCTGGCCGAAGGCCTGTCGCATGCCCGCGACGGAGCCGACTGGCCGAAGGTGGTGGCGCCGGTGGAAAAGGCGACGCGCGATCTGCGCCTCGTGTTCCCGCAGGATTTCGTGCGCATGGCCGCGCACCAGGTGGCGCCGTCCAGTCCGTTCTTCGCGGCGCTCGACCTGGTGAAGGAGGAACTCTCCGGGATGATCGCCGTCCTCGAGGGACAGGCGGAACGGGCGGAGACCATCGAGCAATGCCGCGTGCGTGCCATCGACATTGCCACGCGCCTGGAGAAATGGAACGCGGCGCCGGCGGCGCCCGACGACGGGCAGGACAAGGTGCAGTGGATCGAGGCGTTCTCGTCGTCCCTGCAGCTGCACCAGACGCCGCTGTCGATCGCGCCGATCTTCAGCAAGCAGCGCGAGGGCTCGCCGCGCGCCTGGATATTCACGTCGGCGACGCTCGCGGTCAAGAACGACTTCACGCACTACGCTTCGCAGATGGGCCTGTGGGACGAGCCCGCGCGCAACTGGCCCAGTCCGTTCGACTACAACCGGCAGGCATTACTGTATGTTCCGACAAGCCTGCCGGAGCCCAACTCATTGCACTACACGGACGCCGTGATCGATGCGGCGCTGCCGATGATCGAGGCGTCGGGCGGGCGCGCCTTCGTCCTGTGCACCACGCTGCGCGCGGTCACCCGCGCCGCCGAGCGCCTGCGCACGGAGTTCGAGAAGCGCAAGCTGCCGTATCCGTTGATGGTGCAGGGCGAGGCTGGCCGCACCGAGCTGCTCGATCGCTTCCGCGCCGCCGGGAATGCCGTCCTGATCGGCAGCCAGAGCTTCTGGGAGGGCGTCGACGTGCGCGGCGACGCGCTGTCGCTGGTCATCATCGACAAACTGCCGTTCGCGCCGCCCGACGATCCGGTTCTCGCCGCGCGCATCGAGGCCATGGAGAAGAAGGGTCTGAACGGTTTCGTGCACCATCAGTTGCCAGAGGCGATCATCACGCTCAAGCAGGGTGCCGGCCGCCTCATTCGCGACGAGACCGACCGCGGCGTACTGATGATCTGCGATCCCCGCCTCATCACCAAGCCTTATGGTCGCCGCATCTGGCAGAGCCTGCCGCCGTTCCGCCGCACGCGCGAACTGGCGACTGCAATGGCGTTCTTCCATGAAGCGGCGGTAGACGACACCGATGCCGCGGTCGCCGTGTCCGGCGGCGCGGCGCCCCTGGAGACAAACGCATGACAGACCTGTTCAGCCTCGTGCCGCTGCGTGCCGGCGAGATCGAGGTTGGCAAGCCCATCAGCCGGCCGATCTACGACTGGCATGGCAACCTTCTGCTGGCGGCGGACACCGTGATCGCCAGCCGCGAACAGCTCGACGGCCTGATCGGCATCGGCTTCGTCCAGGACGGACATTGGGACCTGGACGAACGGAAGCGGTCCGCCTCGGCGGCGCCGCCGATCTCGCGCGAGACCAAGTTCCAGGCGGCCGAAGGCAAGGAGCCGAGAGCCGTGAAGGAGGCCGCCGACAAGGACGTCGTCATGGATCTCGACGACGTGAAGTGGGCGGTCGGCGAGACCTTTTACATGCAGTGCGTCGACAATCAGGCGATCCGCTACACGGTCAGGCTGATCGGTTTCGTGAAAGGCAAGTCCGTCCTCGTGACGGCGCCCGCGATCGACGGCAAGTTCGCCTTCATCCGCGACGGACAGTCATTCGTCGTCCGGGCATTTTCCGGCAAGCGGGCCTTCGCGTTCGTCGCCAATGCGATCAAGTCGGTGCATACGCCACATGCCTATCTGCACCTGTCCTATCCCAAGGAAATGCGCTGCACCGTCGTGCGCCGCGGCATCCGGGCACAGGTGAAGATCATCGCTTCGGTGTCGCTCGGCACGCCCGAGCGCACCACGGCGGCCACCCTGACCGACCTCAGCACCGGCGGCGCCTCCGGCGTGCTCAAGGAAATGATCGGCGGGAAAGGGAGCGAGGGCATCGTGAAATTCCGGCTCCATGTGGCGGACAACGACGAATATCTCGCCGTGAACGCCATCGTGCGCTCCGCCGCCCCGGCCGAATCCGGCGATGGGTTCCGCTACGGTATCGAGTTCGTCGACCTGACTGCGCGCGACCGCCTCATCCTGTCGGCATTCGTGCACCAGGCGCTGGTGGAGATCGATTGATCCCGCACGCCGTGACGGCGCGCGGTGCAAGGAGGCAGTCAGCGCTGCGGCTGGATCACGATCTTGCCGGTGACCTTGCGGGCCGCCATGTCCTCGAGGGCACGCGCGGTCTCCGCCAGAGCGTAACGGCCGGAGATGTGCGGACGGATCCTGCCTTCGCCAAGCCATCCCATCAGCTGCCGCATGGCTGCCATGTTGGCAGCGGGCTCGCGCCTGGCGAACTCGCCCCAGAACACGCCGACCAGCGAGGCGCCTTTCAGCAGAGGCAGGTTCAGCGGCAGTTTCGGGATCTCGCCGTTGGCGAAGCCGATCACCAGGTAGCGGCCGCGCCAGGCGATCGAACGGAAGGCAGGCTCGGCATACGGGCCGCCGACCGGGTCGTATACCACGTCCGGTCCCTTGCCGCCGGTGGCTGCCTTGATCGCTTCGCGCAGGTCTTCCGTGGTGTAATTGATCAACGTATCGGCGCCATGGTCCTTGCACACGGCGAGCTTCTCATCGGTGGACGCTGCGGCGATGACGCGTGCCCCGAGCGCCTTGCCAATCTCGATCGCAGCGAGGCCGACGCCGCCCGCCGCGCCGAGCACCAGCATAGTTTCGCCGGCCCGCAGGCCGGCCCGATCCACGACCGCGTGGTGGGACGTGCCGTAGGTGAGGGTGATGGCGGCAGCCGTGTCGAAATCCATGCCGGTCGGCATCGGCATGACAAGACCGGCGGGTACTACAATCCTTTGCGCGAAGGCTCCGTGGCCAACGAAGGCGATCACGCGGTCGCCCGGTGTCAGGTGGGGCACGCCGTCGCCGACCTGGCAGACGACGCCGGCCAGTTCGCTTCCCGGCGTGAAGGGCAGTTCCGGCTTGAACTGGTACTTGTTCTGGATGATGAGGACGTCCGGAAAGTTGACTCCGGCGGCCTGCACGTCGATCGCCACCTGGCCGGGCCCGGCGACGGGATCAGGAAGATCGTCGACCACGAGCGTGTCGGGGCGTCCCCATTGCTTGCATACCACTGCCTTCATCGTGCCTCCGGAAAGTGAAATCGAACGATCGTTAGTTTTTCGATTATGCCTGAATTTCGGACAGGTTCGCCTCGGCGCGAACGGCGCCATCGGGTAAAATCGGCGCATGAAAATTCTGATCAGCAATGACGACGGCTACCTCGCGCCGGGTATCAATGCGCTGGCCGAGGCGCTGGTGCCGATTGCCGAGATCGTGGTCGTCGCGCCCGACAGCAATCGCTCGGGCAGTTCCAACTCCCTGACCCTTGATCGGCCATTGTCGGTGCAACGCGCCGCCAACGGTTTCTATTCCGTCAACGGCACGCCCACCGATTGCGTCCACATTGCGCTGACCGGGATGCTGCCGTTCAAGCCGGACCTGGTCGTCTCGGGCATCAACCAGGGCCAGAACATGGGCGACGACACGTTATATTCCGGCACCGTCGCCGCCGCTACCGAAGGTTTCCTGTTCGGCTATCCGGCGATCGCCTTTTCGCAGGTCCAGCACGGCTGGGCACATCTCGACGCGGCCGCGCGCGTGGCGCGCGAGATCGTCGAGCGTCGCTTCGAAGAGCTGCAGTCGCCCTGGCTGCTGAACGTGAACATCCCGAACCTGCCTTACGACGAACTCAAGCCCGCCGTGGCCACGCGCCTGGGAAAGCGCCACGTGTCCGAGCCGGTGATCCGCACCCAGGATCCGCACGGCCGCGAGATTTTCTGGATCGGTCCTCCGGGCAAGGCCAAGGATGCGGGCGAGGGTACCGATTTCCATGCGACTGCCAGCGGCCACGTTTCGATCACGCCTCTCCAGATCGACCTGACCCATCAGGCACAGCTGCTGAGCCTGCGGAAGGCATTCCATGGCTGAGAAGGGCAAGCGCTTCCCGCTGACGCTGTCGTCGGTCGTCGAAAAGCCGGAAGCGGGCCGCCGTGCGGCGGCGCCCCAGCGGGTGGCGACGCCGCAGACCGCGACGCGCAACGCGGTGGTCCATGCGCCGGCGCCGGCGCGCCGGACGGAAACGCGCGCAGCCGCCGCGCCGCTGGCCGCAGCGCCCGCACCGGCCGAGCGCGGCGCGCCGCTGGTGTCCGATGCCGTGCGCAAGGCAATGGTCGCGCGCGTCGCCAAGCAGGGAGTCCAGGATGCGAGGGTGCTCGCCGCAATGGAGGCGGTGCCCCGGCACCTGTTCGTCGAGCCGGGACTGGCCAGCCAGGCCTACATCGATGCCTCGCTGCCGATCGGCCACCATCAGACGATTTCCCAGCCGTACATCGTGGCACGCATGATCGAGATCATGCGCGACAACCGGCTGGGTGGCCGGCTCGACCGCGTGCTCGAGATCGGTACCGGCTGCGGCTACCAGGCGGCGGTGCTGTCGCTGGTGGCCAAGGAGGTCTACTCGATCGAGCGCATCCGTCCGCTGCATGAACTTGCGAAGGCAAACCTGCGTCCGATGCGGATCCCGAACATCCGGCTGCACTACGGAGATGGTATGCTTGGCTTCCCGCAAGTGGCGCCATTCGACGGTATCATTCTGGCGGCCGCCGGGCTCGAAGTGCCCCGCACGCTGCTTGAGCAGATGGCGGTCGGCGGCAGACTGGTCGCACCGGTCGGCGCCCGCCACCAGGTTCTGCAGCTGATCGAACGCGTCAGCCAGTACGAATGGACCACCGCAACCCTGGAAGATTGCCATTTCGTGCCGTTGCGCCCCGGAACGGTCTGAACGACCTGCCGGCGCGGCGCCGACACCCGATGAAGTCAACAGAATGAAGAAAACACAAACCGCATTGATGATCGTCGCCATCGGCCTGCTCGCCGCGTGCACAACGCCGCCGCGCACGCCGGCACCGGTCGTCGATCGCACACCCGCGCCGGCCAAGCCGGCGGAGCCGCCGAAGCCGCCTCCCGCACCGAAACCGGTGCAGCCCAAGCCGGTCGCCGATCCCAACGGCTACTACACGGTGCGCAAGGGCGACACCCTGCTGCGCATTGCGCTGGACTTCGGCCAGAATTACCGCGACATCATCGCCTGGAACAACCTCGCCAATCCGAACGACATCAAGGTGGATCAGGTGCTGCGCGTCCTGCCGCCGGAGCCGGGCGCGGGGGGCGTCCAGACCGGCAGCGTGACGCCGCCGTCCGGCGTCGAGGTCAAGCAGCCGTCTGCCGGCGCTTCCGTGCCCGCCACCGGCGCCGCGCCCCACAAGACGGCGCCGCGCGGCGACAAGAAGGCCTATTCCGAAGCAGCGCTCGCCGAACTGCGCGCCCCCGATGCACCCGCGGCATCGGCGTCCACGCAGGTGGCCAAGGCCGAGCCCGCCAAACCTGCCGAAGCGCCGAAGCCCACGATCCAGCAGCCTGCCGACGAAGATGGCGTGGCCTGGATCTGGCCCGCGGACGGCAAGGTCATCGGCGGGTTCGACGACAACCGCAAGGGCATCGACATCGCCGGCCAGCTCGGCCAGCAGGTCCTGGCCGCCGGCGACGGCAAGGTGATGTATGCCGGCAGCGGCATCCGCGGCTACGGCAACCTCGTCATCGTCAAGCACACGAACAGCCTGTTGTCCGCCTACGCGCACAACAAGACCATCCTCGTGAAGGAAGGGCAAACCGTCACCCGGGGGCAGAAGATCGCCGAAATGGGCAATTCCGATACGGATTCGGTGAAGCTGCATTTCGAGATCCGCCAGCAGGGCAAGCCCGTCGATCCCACCCGATTCCTGCCGAACCGATGACTTCCCGGACCCCGCGCGACCACGACAACGCCGAATCCGACGACGATCTCGCCGGCGGCGACGTGCTGCCTGCAGACGCCGAGACCGACGGACCCGGCGCGGACGATGCCACACAGGCCGGCGCCCCGGCCGTGGCGGAAGTGATCGACGAGCTGCACAAGGTGCTGGCAGCCGAGCTCTCGACCGACACCACGCAGCACTACCTGAACCAGATCGGCTCGCGCCCGCTGCTGACGGTCGCGGAGGAAGTGCACTACGCGACGCTCGCCAAGCAGGGGGAGTTCTCTGCGCGCCAGAAGATGATCGAGCACAACCTTCGCCTGGTGGTGTCGATCGCGAAGCATTACATCAACCGCGGCGTGGTGCTGCTCGATCTGATCGAAGAGGGCAACCTCGGCCTGATGCGGGCGATCGACAAGTTCGAACCGGAGCGCGGCTTCCGCTTTTCCACCTATGCCACCTGGTGGATCCGCCAGAGCATCGAGCGCGCCATCATGAACCAGGCGCGCACGGTCCGGCTGCCGGTGCACATGGTGCGCGAACTGAATCAGATCCTGCGTGCCAAATACCACCTGGAGGCGCAGCATCACGACGGCAAGGAAGCCACCGCCGAGGACATTGCCCACCTGGTCGACCGGCCGATCGAGGATGTACAGGACATTCTGGCGCTGTCCGAGCATGCGACCTCGCTCGATGCGCCGCTGGACAACGATCCGCAGGCAAGCCTGATGGACATGCTGCCGGGCGCCGCCGAGGATGCGCCCGACTCGCAGGCGGAACAGCACGAAATGACCCTTCTTGTGCGCGACTGGCTCAAGAAGCTTCCCGACAAGCAGCGCCTGGTCATCACGCGCCGCTTCGGTCTGGACAACGACGATCCGGCCACCCTTGAGCAGCTGGCCGCCGAGATGAACGTCACCCGCGAGCGGGTGCGCCAGATCCAGCAGGAGGCGCTCGTCAAGCTCAAGCGCGCGCTGACCTCGCGGGGTGTCGGCAAGGACGCCCTGTTATGATGCCGCCCGGCGCGGCGTAGCAGTCGCCGGCGGCACGCCAGTCTTATCAATTTCGATTTCTTTTCCGCAGGTCCGGAATTTCCGGAAACACTCCCATGCAGCAGAACATCATCGACATCGAATCCCTCGACATGGAGGCGCGTGGCGTCGGCCATTTGCAGAACGAGGATGGCACCCAGGGCAAGGTCATCTTCGTGGAAGGGGCGTTGCCGGGCGAGCGCGTCAGCTTCGAGTCCTTTCGCAGGAAGCCGAAATGGGAAGCCGCCACGATGACCGCGCTGCACCGCGAGTCGGCGTTGCGCACGCGGCCGAAATGCGTGTACTTCGGCCATTGCGGCGGCTGTGCCATGCAGCATGTCGAACCGTCGGCCCAGGTGGCGATCAAGCAGCGTGTGCTGGAGGATAATTTCAAGCACATCGGCAAGGTCGCGCCGCAGACCATGATGCCGCCGGTGCACGGGCCGACCTGGGGCTATCGCTATCGGGCGCGCCTGTCGGTGCGCTTCGTCCGCAAGAAGGGCGCGGTGCTGGTCGGCTTCCACGAGCGCAAGTCCTCCTTCGTGGCCGATATGAAGACCTGCGAGATCCTGCCGCCGCACGTCTCCGCCATGCTGGTGCCGCTGCGCGAACTGGTCGCCTCGCTGTCGATCATGGAGCAGATGCCGCAGATCGAACTGGCGGTCGGCCACGAGGTGACCGCGCTGGTGCTGCGCATCCTCGCGCCGCTCACGGCGGATGACGAGGCGAAGCTCAGGGCGTTCGCCGACGAATGGAATATCCAGTGGTGGCTGCAGCCGAAGGGGCCGGACACGGTCTATTGCTTCTATCCGACCGATCGCGAGCTGTACTACGCATTGCCGGAGTTCGGCATCCGCATGCCGTTCAAGCCAACCGATTTCACCCAGGTGAACCACCAGATCAACCGCGTGCTGGTGTCGAAGGCGCTGCGCCTGCTCGACGTGCAGCCGCAGGACCGTGTTGCCGATCTCTTCTGCGGCCTGGGCAATTTCACGTTGCCGCTCGCTACCCAGGCGCGCGAGGTGGTGGGCATCGAGGGCAGCACGGCGCTGACCGACCGTGCACTGGCCAACGCCAGGGCGAATGGCGTGGATGGCAAGACCAGTTTCCATTGCCGAAACCTGTTCGAGGCGAAGACCGAGGATTTCGTGGCGCTCGGCAAGTTCGACCGCATGCTGATCGATCCGCCGCGCGAAGGGGCGATGGAAGTGTGCCTGGCGATTGCCGGCCTGAACGACGTGCAGCCGGAGCTCAAGCCGGGGCGCATCGTCTACGTGTCGTGCAATCCGTCGACGCTGGCGCGCGATGCGGCCGTCCTGGTGACGCAGGCCGGCTACGTGATGCGGCAGGCGGGCGTGGTCAACATGTTCCCGCACACGGCGCACGTGGAATCGATCGCGGTGTTCGACCTGGCGGCCTGACGCTTGCCGCGCTGACAGCCTGAAACGAAAAAGCCGGCCCGAGGGCCGGCTTTGTCATTGCGCGGGAAAATCCTCTCAATCGCGCTCGCCACCGAAGATGCCCAGCAGCGAGAGCAGGTTGGCGAAAATATTGTACACATCCAGGTAGATTGCCAGGGTGGCGGTGATGTAGTTGGTCTCGCCGCCATTCACGACCTGCTGCACGTCGTACAGGATGTAGGCAGAAAAGATGCCGATGACCATCACAGAGATCGCGATGCTCAGCGCCGGGATCTGCAGGAAGATGTTCGCGACCATGGCTAGCAGGGCGATGATCACGCCGACGAACAGGAACTTGCCCATGTTCGAGAAATCGCGCTTGGACACCGTCGCAATGGTGGCCATGACGGCGAAAATGGTCGCGGTGCCGCCAAAGGCCATCATGATGAGGCTCGCGCCGTTGGAATAGCCGAGAATATGGCCGATCAGGCGCGACAGCATCAGTCCCATGAAGAACGTGAAACCGAGCAGTACGGCAATGCCCATTGCCGAGTGCTTGGTCTTCTCGATGGCGTACATGAAGCCGAACGCGATTGCCAGGAAGACAACCAGGCCGATGAACGGACTGCCGGCAAAGAAGCTGAAGTTCATTTGCACGCCAAGCCAGGCGCCGAGGATCGTCGGGACCATCGACAGGGCCAGCAGCCAGTAAGTGTTGCGCAGTACGCGGTTGCGTACGACGAGCGCTTCGCCGGTCGCCGAATAGACTTGTTGAGGATTGCGGTACATGGTGCCTCCTTGTCAAAAAACCGCCCAGAGCATAACACGTGCCTGAAGCGTCCACTATGCAGGACAACTATTCAAGATAGGAATTCCGAGCAAAGACTGCGGAAATCCGTGTTTCTCCTGATGCAATCCCATATATAGGGGGTTTCATGCTAAAATCAAAGGTTAGTTGAAATCTCAATTTCCAACTTTAACCCCTTCTTTTTATTGGAGTTTTTACAGATGGCAATCGAACGCACCCTGTCGATCATCAAGCCCGACGCAGTCGCCAAGAACGTGATCGGTCAGATCTATACCCGCTTTGAGAACGCCGGCCTGAAGGTCGTCGCCGCCCGCATGACCCACCTGTCGCGCGCCGAAGCCGAAGGCTTCTACGCCGTTCACCGCGAGCGTCCGTTCTTCAAGGACCTGGTCGACTTCATGGTTTCCGGCCCGGTGATGATCCAGGTGCTGGAAGGCGAAGGCGCGATTGCCAAGAACCGCGAACTGATGGGCGCCACCGATCCGAAGAAGGCGGAGAAGGGCACCATCCGCGCCGACTTCGCCGACTCGATCGACGCCAACGCCGTGCACGGCTCCGACGCTGCCGAAACGGCCGCCGTCGAGATCGCCTATTTCTTCCCGGCGCTGAACGTCTACTCGCGCTGATCTGTCGTAGAGATCCATCCCATGGCCCATCCGGTAGCGACACAATGCCTGCCGGCTGGGCCGCAACAGAGATTGAATGATGACTGCTCTCACCAACCTGCTGGACCTCGATCCCGCACAGCTGGTCGCTTACTGCGCCGAGTTGGGTGAGAAGCCGTTTCGCGCGAAGCAGCTGCAACGCTGGATTCACCAGTTCGGCGTGGCCGATTTCGACGCGATGACCGATCTCGCGAAATCCTTCCGCGAGAAGCTCAAGACGCGCGCGACCATTTCCGCGCCGACCCCGATTTCCGACCACACCTCCGCCGACGGTACGCGCAAGTGGCTGCTCGACGTGGGGCAGGGCAACGCGGTCGAGACCGTGTTCATCCCCGAAGAAAACCGCGGCACGCTGTGCATCTCCACCCAGGCCGGCTGCGCCGTGAATTGCCGCTTCTGCTCGACCGGCAAGCAGGGTTTTTCGCGCAACCTGACCGTCGGCGAGATCGTCGGCCAGCTGTGGATGGCCGAATTCGAACTGCGCCGCACGAAGGGCATCGAGCCCGGCCCGAAGGGCGAGCGCCAGATCACCAACGTGGTCATGATGGGCATGGGCGAACCGCTGCTCAACTTCGAGCCGACCGTCACGGCGCTCAAGCTGATGCTCGACGATAACGCCTACGGCCTGTCGCGCCGCCGCGTGACGCTGTCCACCTCGGGCGTCGTGCCGATGATGGACAAGTTGGCGGAAGAGTGCCCGGTCGCGATGGCGGTGTCAGTCCACGCCTCCAACGACGCGCTGCGCGACGTGCTGGTGCCGCTCAACCGCAAGTATCCGCTGGACGAGCTGATGGCGGCCTGCCGCCGCTACCTGGCCTACGCGCCGCGCGACTTCATCACCTTCGAATACTGCATGCTGGACGGCGTCAACGACACCGACGAGCATGCGCGCGAACTGGTCGCCCTGGTCACCGACCCGGCCAACCCGGTGCCGTGCAAGTTCAACCTGATTCCGTTCAATCCTTTCCCCGAATCCGGCCTGAAGCGATCCAACAACGTGCGCATCAAGGCGTTCGCGCAGATCCTCATGGATGCCGGCATCGTCACGACGATCCGCAAGACCCGCGGCGACGACATCGATGCCGCCTGCGGCCAGCTGGCAGGCGAGGTGCAGGATCGCACCCGCGTCCAGGAGCGCATGCAGAAGATGGCCGAGTACCAGAAAAAATTCGGCAAGAATTTCGGTCGCATTGTGGAGATTCCTTCGTGAGGAAACACCTGAGCTCGATGCTGGCGGCGCTGGTGGCCGTCGCCGCATTGTCCGGCTGTGCAACGACGCCGACTGCGGAACTGCCCACCGCCTCCGACCATACCGACAGCCAGAAGCGGGCGCGCATCCGCCTGCAGCTGGCGATCGGCTACTATGAGCAGCGCCAGTACCAGGTCGCGCTCGACGAGATCAAGCAGGCGCTGCAGGCCGATCCGAACCTGGCCGATGCATTCAGCGTGCGCGCGCTCGTTTACATGGATATGGGCGAGATTCGCCTTGCCGAGGAAAACTTCCTGCAGGCGATGCGGCTGGCGCCGCACAATCCCGACCTGAGCAACAACTACGGCTGGTTCCTCTGCCAGAACGGACGTCCGCGCGACGCCATCCCGCAGTTCGAACTGGCCCTGAAGAACCGCTCCTACCAGTCGCCGGCCAAGGCGCTGAACAATGCCGGCGTGTGCAGCCTCAAGCTGCAGGACCAGGCGGCCGCGGAGCGCTATTTCCAGCAGGCGTTCCAGATCGAGCCGGGCAACCCCTCGGTCAACCTGAATCTCGCCCGCATCTACTACGAGCGCCGCGATTACGATCGCGCCCGTTTCTACGTCAACCGGCTGATCAAGGACGAGATCTTTGGCGCCGACGTGTTGTGGCTGGCCATCCGCATCGAACAGAAACGCGGCGACAAGGCCGCCGTCGCCAGCCTGGCGACACAGTTGCGCCGGCGTCATCCCAATTCCGCCGAATACGCGTTCTTCCAGCGTGGAGCGTTTGATGAGTGAAGCATCCATGAACCCGGCGTCGTCTGCCGACGGTTCGGAACAAGCAGGCCGGCAACCAGCCGCGGTGCCGGCGCAAGGCCTGGGCGCCGCGCTGATCGCGGCGCGCGAGGCCCGTGGCTGGAGCGCGGAGCAGGTTGCCAGCCAGTTGAATCTGGCGCCGCGCCAGATCCTGGCACTCGAAGCCGAGAATTTCGCCGCCTTGCCCGGCATGGCGAGCGTCAGGGGATTCGTCCGGGCCTACGCCAAGCTGGTCCGGCTCGACGCCGCGCCGCTGGTCGCGATGCTGCCGACCGACGCCGTCTCGCCCATCGAGTCCATCCCCGAGCGCAAGCCGATCGCCCAGCCGTTCTCCGCGGCGCGCCGCATGCCGACGCTCGGCGATCGCACGCCGGCGTCGCGCCTGCCGCTGATGGGGCTGGCCGCCGTCCTGCTGGCCGCATGCGGATTCGCCGCCTGGCAGTATGGTCTGATCTCCATGCCGGCCGCACAGCCCGCTCCTGAGGCCGCGGCGGCGGCGCCTGCGGCCGCGGTTGCGGCCGGCGAGCAGGAGCGCGCAGCCGAAGGTGCCGGCGCGCCCGCCGACGCCGCTGCCCAGCCCGCCGCCGATCAGGCTGCGCAACCGGCGACGCCAGTCGTTGCCGACAGCGCGGCAGCCGTCCCGCCCGGCGCGGCACCGGCCGCGGAAGTCGCGCCCCCGCCTGCGCCCAGGAATCCGCTCGTGCTGACGCTGCGCGAGGAAAGCTGGATCGAGGTCCGCCGCAGCGCCGAAGCGCCGGCCGGCGGCAGCAGCATCCTCGTCGCCCGCCTGGCCAAGGCGGGCACCACGGAAACCATCGACATCACGGAGCCGATGGTCGTCATCATCGGCAATGTGAACGGCGTGGACGCCCAGTTCCGCAATGCGCCGCTGGACCTCAAGTCCGGCGCGAAGAACAACGTCGCCCGCCTGACTCTGAAGTAAGAAAGCCATGTCCAGCATGTCCACACCGATCACCTCCGGTCCGCTGCCGCGCCGCCGCAGCCGTGCCGTGTCCGTGCGCTACGGCGATCGCGAAGTGATCGTCGGCGGCGGCGCGCCGGTCGTCGTGCAATCCATGACCAATACCGATACCGCCGATGCCGTCGGCACCGCGATCCAGGTCAAGGAGCTCGCCCGCGCGGGTTCGGAACTGGTGCGCATCACGGTCAACACGCCCGAGGCCGCCGCGGCGGTGCCGGCGATCCGCGAGCAGCTGGACCGTATGGGCATCGACGTCCCGCTGATCGGCGACTTCCACTACAACGGCCACAAGCTGCTGAACGATTTCCCCGAGTGCGCGCAGGCGCTCTCGAAGTACCGCATCAACCCGGGCAACGTGGGGCAGGGCGCCAAGCGCGACACCCAGTTCGCCCAGATGATCGAGGCCGCCTGCCGCTACGGCAAGCCGGTGCGCATCGGGGTGAACTGGGGCAGCCTCGATCAGGCGCTGCTGGCGCGCATCATGGACGAGAATGCCGGCCGTGCCGAGCCGTGGTCCGCCCAGGCGGTGATGTACGAGGCGCTGGTCACCTCCGCCATCGAAAATGCGCAGCGTGCCGAGGAGCTCGGCCTGGCGGGCGACCGCATCACGCTGTCCTGCAAGGTCTCCGGAGTGCAGGATCTGATTGCCGTCTACCGCGAACTGGCGCGTCGCTGCGACTATCCGCTGCACCTCGGCCTCACCGAGGCCGGCATGGGCAGCAAGGGCATCGTCGCCTCGACGGCGGCGCTGTCGGTGCTGCTGCAGGAGGGCATCGGCGACACGATCCGCATTTCGCTCACGCCCGAGCCGGGCGGCGACCGCACGAAGGAAGTCGTGGTCGCCCAGGAGATCCTGCAGACCATGGGCCTGCGCAAGTTCATGCCGATGGTGATCGCCTGCCCGGGATGCGGGCGCACGACCTCCACCGTGTTCCAGGAGCTGGCCGACCGGATCCAGACCTACCTGCGCGAGCAGATGCCCGTGTGGAAGGTGCAGTATCCCGGCGTCGAGGAAATGAACGTCGCCGTGATGGGTTGCATCGTCAACGGGCCGGGCGAATCGAAGCACGCGCACATCGGCATCAGCCTGCCGGGCACCGGCGAATCGCCGGCGGCGCCGGTGTTCATCGATGGCCAGAAGTCGGTGACCCTGCGCGGCGAGCGCATCGCCGAAGAATTCCAGGCGATCGTCCTCGACTATGTCAGGACCCGCTACGGAAAGGAAACGGCCGCGGCGTAACGAGCGCGCAGCGGACCGCACGACAAGAAGCCGTCCAACTATGACCGACAATAAGAAACCCGAGAAGATCTCCGGCGTGAAAGGGATGAACGACGTCCTGCCCGCCGACGCGCCGCTGTGGGAACTGTTCGAGAACACGGTGCACACCGTGCTCAAGAGCTACGGCTTCCAGCAGATCCGCACCCCGATCGTCGAGCCGACGGCGCTGTTCGCGCGCGGCCTGGGCGAGGTGACCGATATCGTCGAGAAGGAGATGTACTCCTTCGAGGACACCCTCAACGGCGACAAGCTGACGCTGCGCCCGGAATGCACCGCCGGCGTGGTGCGCGCGGCCATCGAGCACAACCTGACCTACGAAGGCCCGAAGCGTCTCTGGTACGCGGGCCCGATGTTCCGCCACGAGAAGCCCCAGCGCGGCCGCTATCGCCAGTTCCACCAGATCGGCGCGGAGGCGCTCGGCTTCGCCGGCCCGGACATCGATGCCGAGCTGATCATGATGTGCCAGCGCCTGTGGGACGACCTCGGCCTGACCAATATCCGCCTGGAGCTCAATTCGATCGGCGACGCCGCCGAGCGCAATCGTCATCGCGCCGACCTGATCGCGTATTTCGAGCAGCACCGCGAGCTGCTCGATGCCGATGCCCAGCGCCGGCTGCATTCGAATCCGCTGCGCATTCTCGACACCAAGAATCCGGCGATGCAGGAGATGGTCAACGGCGCGCCGAAGCTGATCGACTATCTCGGCGACGAGTCGCGCGCCCACTTCGAAGGCGTGCAGAAGATCCTGCGCCACAACAGCATCCCGTTCACCATCAACCCGCGCCTGGTGCGCGGCATGGATTACTACAACCGCACGGTGTTCGAGTGGATCACCGACGAACTCGGATCGCAGGGCACGGTGTGCGGCGGCGGCCGCTACGATCCGCTGGTCGAGATGTTCGGCGGCAAGCCGACCCCGTCCTGCGGCTTCGCGATGGGCGTCGAGCGACTGCTCGAACTGATGCGCGCCTCCGGCGAGAAATTCGCCGCCAACCAGTGCGACGTCTATGTCGTCCACCAGGGGGAAGCGGCCCAGCTGCAGGCTTTCGTCGTGGCCGAGCGCCTGCGGGATGCCGGCCTGGATGTTGTGTTACATTGCGCAACGTCCGCGGGGGCGGGCAGCTTCAAGTCGCAGATGAAGCGCGCCGACGCCAGCGGGGCCGCCTTCGCGGTCATCCTCGGCGAGGACGAGATCGCGAAGGGCGTCGCGGCGGTCAAGTCCCTGCGCGCCGACGACATGCAGAACAACCAATCCGAAGTGCCGTTTGAGCAGATCGTCGACCATGTCGTCGACCAGATCGTCGGCGACCACGATCACGACCACGACGGCCACGTCCACTATCACCCCTGACATCACATCACCATGGCATACGATCTCGAAGAACAAGAACAGCTGGCCACCCTCAAGGCGTGGTGGAACCAATACGGCAACCTGGTCACCTGGCTGATCACGCTGTGCCTGGCCGCCTACGCGGCATGGACCGGCTGGCAGTGGTACCAGCGCAGCCAGGCGCTGCAGGCGTCCCAGCTGTACGAGGAAATGCAGAAGGCCGTGGAGGCCAAGGACAATGCGCGCGTACAGCGCGGGGCGGCCGACATGCAGCAGAAGTTCGCCCGCACGGCTTACGCGCAGATGAGCGCGCTGTTCGCCGCCAAGTCCGCCTTCGACGCCGGCGACCTGAAGGCCGCCAAGACCCAGCTCCAGTGGGTGATCGACAACGGCAGCAACGAGGAATACAAGGCGATCGCGAAGATCCGTCTGGCCGGCGTGCTGCTTGACGAGAAAGCCTACGATGACGGCCTGAAGCTGCTGGCGGGCGAGTTCCCGGCGCAGTTCGCCGGCGCCGTCGCGGACCGCAAGGGCGACATCCTGGTCGCGCAGAACAAGCTGGCCGATGCCCGTGCCGCCTACCAGGCCGCGCTGAACAAGACCGGCAAGAGCGACCCGGCGCGCCAGCTGATCGAGATCAAGCTCGAATCGATCGGCGGCGAAGTCAAGCCGGCCGCCTGAACGGCGACGAGGGGAGGACCATGACAACCAATCTCAAGACTTCGCGTTCCGCCGTGGCGCTGGCTTGCGCCGGCGCGCTGGTGCTGCTGGCCGGCTGCTCGACGCTCGAATCGCTCAATCCGTTCTCTAAGGGGCCGAAGAATCCGCCGGCCAAGCTGGTCGATTTTGCCCAGACCATGAAGGTGCGCACCGCCTGGGAAGTGTCGGTGGGCGCGGCCGACGAGTTCGCGTTCTCGCCGGTGCTCGCCGGCGAAAGCCTTTATGCGGCGTCGGCCAACGGCACCATCGTGCGCATCAACCCGGCCAGCGGCAAGGAAGTCTGGCGCATCGACGCCGATGCGCGCCTGTCCGCCGGCGTCGGCAGCGACGGCGCCGTGGTGGCGGTGGCGGCCGACAAGGGCCGCATCCTGGCATTCGATGCGGACGGCAAGGCATTGTGGACGGCGCAGGCTTCGAGCGAAGTCCTGTCCGCTCCCACCGTCGGCGGTGGCGTCGTCATCGTACGCAGCGTCGACAACCGACTGGTCGCCTTCGATGCGAAGTCCGGTGCACGCCGCTGGAACGTGCAGCGCACCGCACCGCCGCTGACGCTGCGCAATTCGCCGGGCATTGCCATCGCCGGCAACCTGGCCATCGCGTCGATGCCGGGCGGCAAGCTGCTGGCGCTGACGCTCAACAATGGCGCGCCGGCGTGGGAATCGACCGTCTCCGATCCGAAGGGTGCCACCGAGCTCGAGCGCATCGCCGACACCTCAGGCACCCCGGTCGTCATCGGACGGGAAGTCTGCGCCGCCACTTACCAGGGCAAGGTTGGCTGCTTCGACCTGTCCAACGGGCAGCAGCGCTGGGCGAAGGAGATGTCGACCGACGTCGGCCTGGCCGTCGACCAGCGCTTCGTGTTCGGCGCCGACGAGTCCGGCGTGGTGAATGCATTCGCCCGCGAGTCCGGTGCCAGCGTCTGGCGCAACGACAAGCTCAAGTACCGCCGACTGTCGGCGCCGGCCTCGATTGGCCGCGCCGTCGCTGTCGGCGACTTCGAGGGGCAGGTGCATTTCCTGTCGCGCGAGGACGGCGCCTTCGTGGCCCGCGTGCCGACCGACGGCAGCCCGATCGCCGGCACGCCGCTGGTTTCCGGCTCGCAGCTGGTGGTGCAGACCCGCGCGGGCAAGATCGTCGCGCTGGCGACCGAATAAAGAGGCCAGATGAAACCGGTAATCGCACTCGTAGGCCGTCCCAACGTCGGCAAGTCCACGCTGTTCAACCGGCTGACGCGTTCTCGCGACGCGCTGGTGGCGGATCTGCCCGGCCTCACGCGCGACCGTCATTACGGCGAAGGCCGCGTCGGCGAGCGCCCGTTCCTGGTGATCGATACGGGCGGCTTCGAGCCCGTGGCCAAGGACGGCATCATGCATGAGATGGCCAAGCAGACCAAGCAGGCCGTTGCCGAGGCCGACGTCGTGGTGTTCCTCGTGGACGGCCGCCAGGGGCTGACGCCGCACGACAAGACGATCACCGATTTCCTGCGCAAGTCCGGCCGCCCGGTCCTGCTGGTGGTGAACAAGGCCGAGGGCATGAAATACACCTCGGTGACGGCCGATTTCTACGAGCTGGGCATGGGCGATCCCTATGTCATCTCGGCAGCCCATGGCGATGGCGTGGCTGACCTGGTCGACGAAGCACTCGACCGTGCCGAGGCTGCGAATCCGGTGCGGCTCGAGGAAGACGCCGAAGAGAAGCCCGAGCGCGGCATCAAGATCGCCGTCGTCGGCCGTCCGAACGTGGGCAAGTCCACGCTGATCAACACGCTGCTCGGCGAGGAGCGCGTGATTGCCTTCGACATGCCGGGCACGACGCGCGATTCGATCGAGATTCCGTTCGAGCGGGGTGGCAAGCATTACACCCTGATCGACACGGCCGGCATCCGTCGCCGCGGCAAGGTGTTCGAGGCGATCGAGAAATTTTCAGTCGTCAAGACGCTGCAATCCATCTCGGAGGCCAACGTCGTCCTGCTGATGCTGGATGCCCAGCAGGATATCTCCGAGCAGGATGCCCACATCGCCGGCTTCATCCTCGAGTCGGGCCGGGCGCTGGTCGTCGGCGTGAACAAGTGGGACGGCCTGCAGTCGGACCGCCGCGACGAGATCAAGATGGACATCGAGCGCAAGCTCAATTTCCTGTCGTTCGCCAAATTCCATTTCATTTCGGCGCTGAAATCGACAGGCATCGGCCCGTTGCTCAAGTCGATCGATTCCGCCTATGCGGCCGCCATGGTCAAGCTGCCGACGCCCAAACTGACGCGCGCCCTCGAAGAAGCCGTCGAGCATCAGCAACCGCGCCGCAAGGGTTCCATCCGCCCGAAGATGCGCTATGCCCATCAAGGTGGACAAAATCCCCCGATCATCGTGATCCATGGCAATGCCCTGGAGGCGATCGACGCCAACTACCGGCGGTATCTGGAGAAGCATTTCCGTGAAACTTTTTCATTGACGGGCACTCCACTACGTATCGAGTTTCGCTCAGGTAAAAACCCGTTTGACAAGAACGATCAATGACGGTCTGGCAACGGCCCGTAAAATAGATTACATTTCGTGAGGCACTTGAATATCGCCAAGGAGCCTCCACCTCCTCATCACAAAACAACACAATGGAGTAGCCATGAGCAACAAAGGGCAACTGTTACAAGACCCGTTTTTGAATGCACTTCGCAAGGAACACGTTCCCGTCTCGATCTACCTGGTCAACGGGATCAAGCTGCAAGGCCATATCGAATCCTTCGATCAGTACGTAGTGCTGCTCCGTAATACCGTCACCCAGATGGTGTACAAGCATGCGATTTCCACCGTCGTTCCCGCCCGCGCCGTCAATCTGAGTCTTGAATCCCCAGACCACGAATAATCTCTCCGAACCGACCCGTACCGCCGCATCGTCCGCTTCGATGCGCGCGGCGCTGGTCGGCGTCGACTTCGGCAAGGGCGACTTTGCCGCCAGCCTCGAAGAACTGTCTCTGCTGACCCGGTCGGCGGGGGCGGAACCCGTCGCCACCGTCATCGGCCGCCGTGCGAGCCCGGATGCCGCGTTGTTCGTCGGGTCGGGCAAGGCGGACGAAGTGGCCCAGGTCGTCGCCGAGAACGGCCTCGACCTCGTCATCTTCAATCACGCATTGTCGCCGGCGCAGCAGCGCAATCTCGAACGCTTCCTGAAGGTCCGCGTCATCGACCGCACCAGCCTGATCCTCGACATCTTCGCCCAGCGGGCGCAGAGCCACGAGGGCAAGGTCCAGGTCGAACTGGCGCAGCTGCAGCACCTGGCCACACGCCTGGTGCGCGGCTGGACCCACCTTGAACGCCAGAAGGGTGGTATCGGTTTGCGCGGTCCCGGCGAGACCCAGCTCGAGACGGACCGCCGGCTGCTGGGCGACCGCGTCAAGATGCTGCGTTCCAAACTGGACAAACTGCAACGCCAGCGGCAGACCCAGCGCCGGGCACGCGGGCGCAGCAATGCGTTTTCCGTCTCGCTGGTCGGGTATACCAATGCCGGCAAGTCGACCCTGTTCAATACCCTGACCAAGGCGCGCGCCTATGCGGCCGATCAACTGTTCGCGACCCTCGATACGACCTCGCGCCGGATCTATCTCGGCGAGGCTGGCAACATCGTGATCTCGGACACCGTCGGCTTCATCCGCGAGCTGCCGCACCAGCTGGTGGCGGCCTTCCGCGCCACCCTGGAAGAGACCATCCATGCCGACCTGCTGCTGCATGTGGTCGATGCCGCCAGCCCGGTCCGCATGGAGCAGATCGAGCAGGTGAACCTGGTTCTCAAGGAGATCGGCGCCGACCGGATTCCGCAGATCCTGGTATGGAACAAGATCGATGCGGCGGGCGTCGAGCCGGGATTGGAACGTGATGAATATGATAAAATCCGCCGTGTTTTCATCAGCGCACAGACCGGGGCGGGCCTCGATCAGCTGCGCGTGGCGGTAACGGAATTCGCCAGGGAGCATCATGCGGCCGGCTATGCCGAAATGCATGAGGCAGGGCCGGTGGACGTCGCGCCCGAGGACGACGCCGATTGAGTTCCAACGTAAGCATTCCCGTGTACACAGGAGTCCGGACTGCGCCATGCGCGACCGGGCTGCGGATATCTGAGAAAAGCAAACGCCGGATTAAAGAACAGAATGCTTGATGCCATCCTAAGAAAAGTCGGTCTGCGGTTTTCGCTGAACGATCCCCGCTGGGGCCGCAATTCCCAGGGCGACCAGAACCAGAACCAGCAGCAGGGCGGCAAGAAGCCCGAGGACGGGCCGCCCGACCTCGACGAACTCTGGCGTGATTTCAACCAGCGGCTCAACCGCCTTTTCGGCGGCAAGGGCGGCGGCGGTGGCGACTCTGGCGGCCCGGGCGGCTCCGGCTATCGTCCCGACATGCGCGGTGCCGGCATCGGCGCTGCCGTGCTCGGCGTCATCGTCCTGTTCCTCTGGCTCGTCAGCGGCTTCTTCATCGTGCAGGAAGGCCAGACCGGCGTCGTGATGACCTTCGGCCGCTACAGCCACACCACGCCGGCCGGTTTCAACTGGCGTTGGCCCTATCCGATCCAGCAGCACGAGATCGTCAACGTGTCGCAGGTGCGCACCGTCGAGGTGGGCTACCGCGGCAGCGTCAAGAACAAGCAGACCCACGAGTCGCTGATGCTGACCGAGGACGAGAACATCATCGACATCCAGTTCGCCGTGCAGTACAAGCTCAAGAGCGCATCTGACTGGGTCTTCTCCAACCGCGAGCCCGAACAGACCGTCAAGCAGATCGCCGAGACCGCGATCCGCGAGATCGTCGGCAAGGTCAAGATGGACTTCGTCCTGTACGAGGGCCGTGAAAAGGTCGCGCTCGACGTCAATCAGCTGATGCAGCAGATCGCCGACCGCTACAGGATCGGCGTGCAGATCACCAATGTGACGATGCAGGGCGTGCAGCCGCCCGAGCAGGTCCAGGCTGCCTTCGACGATGCCGTCAAGGCCGGCCAGGACCGCGAGCGCCAGAAGAACGAGGGCCAGGCCTACGCCAACGACGTGATCCCGCGCGCACGTGGTGCCGCCTCCCGCCTGATGCAGGAGTCCGAGGCCTATCGCGCCCGCGTCATCGCCACCGCCGAGGGCGATGCCTCCCGCTTCAAGCAGGTGCTGGCCGAATACCAGAAGGCGCCTGCCGTGACCCGCGAGCGGATGTATCTCGAAACCATGCAGCAGATCTTCTCCAACACCACCAAGGTCATGATGGAATCGCGCAGCGGCAACAACCTCATCTACCTGCCGCTCGACAAGCTGATCGCCCAGACTGCCGGCGAAACCAAGCCTGCGGCCCCCGCCGCCGCGACCGCCGCACCGGAAATTCCGACCGTCGAAATCCAGCGCCAGCGCGACCCGCGCGGCAACGACAGCCGCAGCGCGCGCGACCGGGAGACCCGCTGATGAACCGCCTCTTCTCCACGCTCCTGCTCGTCGTCATCGGCCTGTGGCTGGCGATGTCCAGCGTGTTCATCGTCGATCAGCGTCAGTACGCGATCGTCTTCGCCCTCGGTGAAGTGAAGAAGGTCGTCACCGAGCCGGGCCTGCATTTCAAGATGCCGCCGCCGTTCCAGAACGTCATCTTCCTCGACAAGCGCATCCTGACGCTCGATACGCCCGAGGCAGACCGCTTCATCACGGCCGAGAAGAAGAACATCCTGGTGGATGCCTTCGTGAAGTGGCAGATCGCCGACCCGCGCCTGTATTTCATCAGCTTCGGCGGCGATGAGCGCCGTTCGACCGACCGCATGTCCCAGATCGTCAAGGCTGCGCTCAACGACGAGATCACCAAGCGCACCGTGCGCGAAGTGATTTCCGGCGAGCGCGGCAAGGTGATGGATGCGATCCGCAACAAGGTTGCCGAAGAGGCGAAGCAGATCGGCGTGCAGATCGTCGACGTGCGTCTCAAGCGGGTCGATTATGTCGAACAGATCAATGCCTCGGTCTACGACCGCATGAAGGCAGAGCGGACTCGTGTGGCGAACGAATTGCGTTCGACCGGTGCGGCGGAATCCGAGAAGATCCGCGCGGATGCCGATCGCCAGCGCACCGTGATCCTGGCCGAAGCCTATCGCGATGCCGAGATGATCCGCGGCGAAGGCGATGCCAAGGCCTCGCAGATCTACGCCCAGGCATTCGGCCAGAATCCGGAGTTCGCCCGCTTCTACCGCAGTCTCGAGGCGTACCGATCGAGCTTCCGGTCCCGCAGCGACGTGATGGTGGTCGACCCGAGCTCCGAGTTCTTCCGCTACTTCAAGGCGCCCGGCGCCACTGCCGGCGGTGCTGCCGCAGGCGCCAAGAAGTGATGCGGTTCCGCTGACGTGGGGGAGTCGCTCGTCGTCGCGATCGGCCTGCTGCTCCTGGTCGAGGGCGTCGTGCCATTCCTCTTTCCGAGGCAATGGCGCGACACCATCGAGCGCATCGCGAAATTTTCAGACGGCCAGCTGCGGTTTTTTGGTTTAATGGCACTGTTGTCCGGACTGGGCGTGCTCAGTCTGGCGAAGTTGTTTTTCTGACGATTGTTTCTTCCCCATGCCGAACTGGCTCCTTCCCGAGAATATTGCCGACGTCTTGCCGTCCGAAGCACGCAAGATCGAAGAGCTGCGCCGCCTGATTCTCGACAATTTCCGCCTGTACGGCTACGAGCTGGTCATGCCGCCGATGCTCGAGTATCTCGAGTCGCTGATGGCCGGCGCCGGTGAGGACACCGACCTGCGCACCTTCAAGCTGATCGACCAGATTTCCGGCCGCACCATGGGGCTGCGCGCCGACATGACGATCCAGGTCGCTCGCATCGACGCGCACCTGCTCAACCGCCAGTCCGTGACGCGCCTGTGCTATGCCGGCAGCGTCCTGCATACCCGTCCCCAGGGGCTGCACGCCACGCGCGAGCCGCTGCAGATCGGCGCCGAGATCTACGGACACGCCGGCCTCGAGGCCGATGCGGAAATCCAGGAGCTGGCGCTGGCGTCGCTGGCAGTGGCCGGGTTCACCAGCGTGCGCATCGACCTCTGCCATGTGGCAGTGGTGCGGGCGATCCTCGAGCGTGATCCGAAGGCGAAGGCACAGGAGGCCTCGGTCTACGCGTTGTTGCGCGCCAAGGATGTGCCGGGACTGCGCAAGGCGGCGGAAGCCTATGCGCCCGAGACGCGTGCGGCTCTGCTGGCATTGCCCAACCTGTACGGCGACGTGTCGGTCATTGCGCGCGCGCGCGCCGCACTGCCGGGTTACCCGGAAATCCGCACTGCGCTCGACGAACTCGCCACGCTGGCGGACCTGGCGAACGGCGCCGAAGTCACGATCGACCTCGCCGACCTGCGCGGCTACCAGTACGAGAGCGGCGCGATGTTCGCGCTGTATGTGCCCGGGTTGCCGAATGCGGTCGCGCGTGGCGGCCGCTACGATCATGTCGGCGAAGCGTTCGGCCGGGCACGTCCCGCCACCGGCTTCTCGATGGACTTGCGCGAACTGTCGCGCCTCCTGCCGATCGCCGAGCGCAAGCGTTCGATCCGCGCGCCCTGGAGCCGCGACCCGGCACTGCGCGCGGCGATCGCCGAGCTGCGCCGCAACGGCGAAGTGGTGATCCAGCACATGCCCGGCCACGAGAACGACCAGGAAGAATTCGATTGCGACCGCTGCATCGTCCAGGAGAGTGGGGCGTGGGTCGTCAGGGTGCCCGAGTAACCGCTCGCGCACCGGCTCAGGCAAGCCGGCAACGCCATTGGCGGACATGCCGGCTTGCCTGAGCCTGTTGTTGCATTGAAAGAAACAGGACAGGCAGCTTACAACGCGTGCAGAACCGGTTAGCATGGAAGGCTTGGCCTTCATGCGACGGGCTGCGCGCGTTTTCTGCTGCCCGCAGAAATCATGTTGAAATTGAAATAGGCACTCCAATGTCACAAAAATCTTCGGCAAGGAACGTAGTCGTCATCGGTACCCAGTGGGGCGACGAAGGCAAGGGCAAGGTGGTCGACTGGCTGACCGATCATGCGCAGGGCGTCGTGCGCTTCCAGGGCGGCCACAATGCCGGCCATACCCTGGTCATCGGCGGTCAGAAGACCGCGCTGCAGCTGATCCCGTCTGGCATCATGCGCGCGGGCGTAGCCTGCTACATCGGCAATGGCGTCGTGCTGTCCGTGCCGGACATCCTGCGCGAGATCGACAAACTGCAGGCCAACGGCATCGAGGTCGCATCGCGCCTCAAGATCTCCGAGGCCTGCCCGGTGATCCTGCCGTACCACACTGCGCTCGACGCCGCCCGCGAGGCCGCGCGCGGCGCCGCCAAGATCGGCACCACCGGCAAGGGCATCGGCCCGGCCTACGAGGACAAGGTGGCCCGCCGTGCCGTGCGCGTGGCCGACCTGCTCAACGAGAAGCGCTTCGCCGAGAAGCTGCGCGAGAACCTCGACTATCACAACTTCGTCCTGACCCAGTACCTGAAGGCCGATGCGATCGATTTCCAGAAGACCTTCGACGATACGCTGGCCAACGTGCCGCGCATCGCCCCGATGGTGACGGACGTCTCCAGCGCGCTGTACGCCGTGCATGCGCAGGGAGGCAGCCTCTTGTTCGAGGGCGCCCAGGGCAGCCTGCTGGACGTCGACCACGGCACCTATCCGTTCGTCACCTCGAGCAACTGCGTGGCGGGCAACGCCGCCGCCGGCTCGGGCGTCGGCCCGAACATGCTGCACTACATTCTCGGCATCACCAAGGCTTACACCACGCGTGTCGGCTCGGGGCCGTTCCCATCGGAGCTGCCGACCGACCAGGGCGTCGGCAAGCACCTGGCGACCGTCGGCCACGAGTTCGGCACCGTCACCGGCCGCGCCCGCCGCTGCGGCTGGTTCGATGCCGCGCTGCTGCGCCGCTCGGTGCAGATCAACGGTGTGTCCGGCATGTGCCTGACCAAGCTCGACGTGCTCGACGGCGTGGAGTCGCTCAAGCTGTGCACCGGTTACCGCCTCGACGGCAAGACGGTCGACATCTTCCCGGTCGGTGCCGAAGAGGCCGCCGCCTGCGAGCCGATCTACGAGGAAATGCCGGGCTGGACCGAGTCCACCGTGGGCGCCAAGACGCTCGAGGCGCTGCCTGCCGCCGCGCGTGCCTACATCAAGCGCATCGAGGAACTCGTCGGCGTGCCGATCGACATGGTGTCGACCGGTCCGGACCGCGAGGAAACCATCGTCCTGCGCCATCCGTTCAAATAATCATTTTCAGGGGAGAGGGCGACATGCCGGAATCGAACGAAAAACATCTCTGGGTGTCGTGGGAGGAGTACGACCGCGCCATCGTCAAGCTGGCGCAGCTCGTGCACGAGTCGGGTTGGAAATTCGACCAGGTGCTGTGCCTGGCGCGCGGCGGTCTGCGGCCGGGCGATATCTTCTCGCGCATCTTCGATGTGCCGCTGGCGATCCTGTCGACCAGCTCCTACCGCGAGGACACCGGAACGGTGCAGGGCGAACTGGACATCGCGAAGTACATCACGATGACCAAGGGCACCCTGGGCGGCAACGTGCTGCTGCTCGACGACCTGGTCGATTCGGGCGTCACGCTGGAGAAGGTGCAGAAGCACCTGCGCGACAACTTCCCGGACGTGAAGGAAGTGAAGTCGGCGGTCATCTGGTGCAAGGCCTGCTCGTCGGTGCGGCCGGATTTCTACGTCGATTACCTGGCGACCAATCCGTGGATCCATCAGCCGTTCGAAGAGTACGACAGCATCCGTCCGCACCAGCTGGCGGCGTGGCTCAAGAAGGGCGAGTCGCAGGAGTAAGCCGGCGCGCCCGTCGGGCGCTGCAGGTTGCGCAGCCCGCATACTGGCGTAAGCCGGATGCGGGCTGTTTCATTCTGACGCCTGGATGGTTTGGCAAAGCGCGCGGCTTGCCCGCGGCAGGGCGAAGGCTGATGCGAACGGGTTCTCAGGGAAGGGAAGATCGGGTTGGTGCCAGGCGCCCGCCGGGAAATCGGGCGGGTGGCCGGGGCGGCGGCGCCGTAAACGAAAAAAGCGCCGTGAGGCGCTTATTCATGTGCTGCTTCCGGAATCGGCTCCTTCGCCTCCCTTGGGATCTTGAAGGATGGTGCCCACGGAGGGACTCGAACCCCCACACCTCGCGGCACATGGACCTGAACCATGCGCGTCTACCAATTCCGCCACGTGGGCACTGCCTTTACTGCCGGTTTTTCGTAGCAATTGCTGCGAAAGAACAAAATTATAGCGGATCTCTTTCCGATGTCAACAAGTTTGTTTTGCCGACTGAGATCCCGTAAGTAATTTCGGCCATAGTCCGTTACACTGATGTCCGATTACCAAAAAACGAACGACACCGGTTTGAGCCAATTCCCCTACAACATTCCCAGCCGCGAAGAAATTCTCGGCATCCTGCGCAACGCTTCCGGCCCGCTGGAGATGTCCCAGCTCGCGGAAGCCCTCGGCGTGCCCGAGGATGAAATCGAAGGCATGACCCGCCGCCTGACAGCGATGGAGCGCGACGGCCAGATCAAGCCGGACCGCCGCGGACGATTCCAGCTGGCGCACCAGAGCAATTTCATCGAGGGCCGCGTCAGCGGGCACCGCGACGGCTATGGATTCCTGCTGCCCGACGATGGCGGCGACGACATCTTCCTTTCTGAGAAGGAGATGCAGAAGGTGCTGCACGGCGACCGCGTCCAGGTGCGCATCGTCGGCACCGACAAGCGCGGCCGCCCGGAAGGCTCGATCGTCGAAGTGACCGAGCGCGCCAACACGCATGTGATCGGCCGTCTCCTCAACGAGAACGGCGTCTGGATCGTCGCCCCCGAAGACAAGCGCATCGGCCAGGACATCCTGCTGGCAGGATCGCCCGGCAAGGCCAAGGCGGGGCAGGTGGTCAGCGTGGAGCTGGTCGAGCAGCCCTCGCGCTACACGCAGCCGGTCGGCCGCATCGACGAGGTACTGGGCGACATCGACGATCCCGGCATGGAGATCGAGATCGCGGTGCGCAAGTACGGCGTGCCGCACGAATTTTCCGAGGCCGCGAAGAAACAGGCCGCCAGGCTGCCCAACGAAGTGACGCCGGCCGATCTTGCCAACCGCGTGGACCTGCGCGACGTGCCGCTGGTGACCATCGACGGCGAGGATGCGCGCGACTTCGACGATGCGGTGTATTGCGAGCCGGTGAAGATCGGCCGCAGCAATGGCTACCGCCTGATCGTCGCCATCGCCGACGTCAGCCATTACGTCAAGCCCGACGACGCCCTCGACCGTGACGCGCTCGAACGCAGCACCTCCGTATACTTTCCGCGCCGGGTGATCCCGATGCTGCCGGAGAAGCTGTCGAACGGCCTGTGTTCGCTCAATCCGGACGTCGACCGCCTGTGCCTGGTGTGCGATGCCGTCATCACCGCCAAGGGTGTCATCAAGGCCTACCAGTTCTACCCGGCGGTCATGCATTCGGCCGCGCGCATGACTTATACCGAGGTGGCCGCCATTCTGGCCAACACCAAGGGACCGGAGGCCGCGAAGCGCGCCGGCCTGGTGCCGCACCTCGTGCATCTGAACGATGTCTTCCATGCGCTGCTGCAGGCGCGCAAGGCGCGCGGCGCGATCGATTTCGAGACCACCGAGACCTACATCGTCTGCAATGCCGTCGGCAAGATCGAGCAGATCCTGCCGCGCACCCGCAACGACGCGCACCGCCTGATCGAAGAGTGCATGCTGGCCGCCAATGTCTGCGCCGCCGATCTGCTCAAGCGTGCCAAGCATCCGGGCGTATTCCGCGTGCATGCGGGGCCGACCAAGGAAAAGCTCAACCAGATCCGCACCTTCCTCAAGCAGGTCGGCCTGACGCTGGGCGGCGGCGATACGCCCTCGGCATCCGACTATGCCGAGCTGCTGCCGAAGATCAAGGCACGGCCTGATGCGGCGCTGCTGCAGACGATGCTGCTGCGCTCGATGCAGCAGGCCGTCTACAGCCCGGACAACATCGGCCACTTCGGCCTGTCCTACGAGGCCTATCTCCACTTCACCAGTCCGATCCGCCGCTATCCCGACCTGCTGACCCATCGCGCGATCAAGGCGATCCTGCAGGGCAAGCGCTACGATCCGCGCGGCATCGATCTGTCCAACCTGAATACCCAGCTGTCGCCGGCGGCTCGCCGCGCGCAGGCCGCCGACAAGGCGGCCGGCAAGAAGAAGCCGGATGCCGAGATCGCCGTCTGGGAAGCGCTGGGCATCCATTGCTCGGCCAACGAGCGCCGCGCAGACGAGGCTTCGCGCGATGTCGAGTCCTGGCTGAAGTGCTATTTCATCCGCGACAAGCTCGGCGAGGAGTTCACCGGCACCATCTCGGCGGTCGCGCCGTTCGGCATCTTCGTGCAGCTCGACACGCTGTTCATCGAGGGACTGGTGCATGTGACGGAGCTGGGCGCCGACTATTTCCAGTACGACGACGTGCGCCACGAACTCCGCGGCGAGCGCACCGGCATCCGTTACCAGCTGACCGACCGCGTCACCGTGCAGGTGTCGCGTGTCGATCTCGACGCGCGCAAGATCGACCTGCGCCTGGTGAACGAGCCGGACATCCATACCACGCTGAAGAACGAGGCGCGCCGCGCTGCCGGCGAGAAGGAACGGGCCGCGAAGTCCGCCAAGGCGGCGAAGAAGTCGGCCAAGCCGGCCAAATCGGCGGACCAGGCGAGCGGATCGGCCGCGCGTCCGGCCAAGGCCAGGCGCGCCAAGTCTGCCGGCAGCGAACGCGCGCGCCCGGCACGCGGCGCCGCCAAGGCCGGCAAACGCAAGCGATAAGAATCATGAAAAGCAAATTCGTATTCGGCTTCCACGCCGTGACGGCGCGCCTGCGCCACGAGGCCTCGTCCGTCGAGGAAATCTATGTCGACGCCGAGCGCCATGACCGCCGCATGCAGGACATGCTGCGGGTGGCCAAGGAAGCCGGCGTGCGCATCATCATGGCGGACGACCAGCGGCTGTCCAGCATGGTCGGCACCCGCCGCCACCAGGGCGTCGTGGCCAAGGCGGGCGCGCTGTCGCTGGCCCGCAATCTCGACGAACTGCTCGACGCCATCGAGGGGCCGCCGTTGCTGCTGCTGCTCGACGGCGTGACCGATCCGCACAACCTCGGCGCCGCGTTGCGGGTAGCGGACGGTGCCGGCGCCCATGCGGTGATCGCGCCCAAGGACCGGGCGGTCGGTCTCAACGCCACGGCGGAGAAGGTGGCCAGCGGCGCCGCAGAGACGGTGCCCTACATCACCGTCACCAACCTGGCGCGCACCATGCGCGAGCTGAAGGAACGCGACATCTGGATCATCGGCACCACCGACGATGCCGAGAAGAATCTGTACCAGGCCGACTTCGCGGGCCCGGTAGCGCTGGTGATGGGTTCGGAAGGCGAAGGCATGCGCCGCCTGACGCGGGAGCACTGCGACTTCCTCGTCAGCATCCCGATGCTCGGCTCGGTCGAGAGCCTGAACGTGTCGGTCGCGTCCGGCGTGTGTCTCTACGAGGCACGCCGCCAGCGCATGGCGAAGGGCTGATCGCCCCTCCGCCGCGGCAGAGCCGATCAGCGCCCGCCGACTGCCGCATTTCCACCAAACCTTGAGGATTGTCGGCCGGCCGCCATCCGGTGCGGCGCTAAGCTTGGATGCGGGAATCGCCCCGCATCCGACTTCGGCAGGAACCGCATGAACAAGCTAACATTGCCTACTTCCTCATCCGCTTCGCACAAGACCTTCATGTTCAGCCGCCTTCGAGAAGACATCGCCAGCATCAGGGAACGCGACCCGGCCGCCCGTTCGGTCTGGGAGGTGCTGACATGTTATCCGGGCCTGCACGCCATCGTGATGCACCGCTGGGCGCACTGGTGCTGGAAGCGCGGCCTGCGCTGGATGGGGCGCTTCATCTCGCACGTGGCGCGCTGGCTGACCGGCATCGAGATCCATCCCGGCGCGACCATCGGCCGCCGCGTCTTCATCGACCATGGCATGGGTGTCGTCATCGGCGAGACCGCCGAAGTCGGCGACGACTGCACCATCTACCAGGGGGTGACGCTCGGCGGCACGTCGCTGACCAAGGGATCGAAGCGCCATCCGACGCTCGGCCGCGGCGCCATCATCGGCGCGGGCGCCAAGGTGCTCGGCGCCTTCACGGTAGGCGAGGGCGCCAAGGTCGGCTCGAACGCGGTGGTCGTCAAGGAAGTGCCGCCGGGAGCGACCGCGGTCGGCAATCCCGCGCATATCGTGCAGCGCGATGCGCAGAAAATGCGCGAGGAAGCCGCCGCCCGCATGTTCTCGGCGTACGGCGTCACGCCGGGCGGCGACGACCCGCTGTCGACGGCCTTGCACGGACTGATCGACAACGCCTCGGCCCAGGAAGCGCAACTGCGCAAGATCATCGAAGCGCTGCGTGCTGCCGGCATCCAGTGCGACAGCATGCCCGAGATCGAACGCTTCGATCCCGAACAACTCAGCAAGCTCGTGGAGTAAGGCAGGACGACATGGAGAACCAGGCTGCCACCGACAAGCCCGCCGACGACGGCCGCGTCATCCTCGACCCGGTCGAAGTGCGGGTGCTCGCCGTGCTGGCGGAAAAGGAGGCGCTGACGCCGGATGTCTACCCGATGTCGCTCAATGCGCTCGTCAACGGCTGCAACCAGCTGTCGAGCCGCGACCCGGTGATGGCGCTCGACGAGTCGGCGGTGCTGGATGCGCTGCACCGGCTGATGGAGCGCCGCCTGGTGGCCGAGGTGAGCCTGGCAGGCGCGCGCGTGTCGAAATACGAGCATCGCCTGCGCATCCGCTTCGCGCTCGAGCAGGACAAGCTGGCGGCGTTGACGGTGCTGATGCTGCGCGGCCCGCAGACGGCCGGCGAAGTCCGCACCCGCTCCGGGCGCATCCATGAATTCGCCAGCGTGGCCGATGCCGAGGCGGCGCTGCAATTCCTGATCGACAAATATCCGCCGCTGGTGGCGCGTCTGCCGCGCGCGCCTGGCACCAAGGAGGCACGCTACATGCACCTCCTCGGCGGCGCGGATGCGTCTTCCGAAGATGCGCTTCCTGCCGCGGCGGGTGGCGCGGGCTCGCGCTCTGACCGTCTTGTCCAGCTCGAAGAGGAAGTGGCGCGCCTGCGCGAAGAGACGGCCCGCCTGGCGGCGCAGTTCGAGGAGTTCAGGAAGCAGTTCGAGTAAGCGGCCTGCCGCGCAGGCTGCCGCCGGGCGGCGCCCTCAGCCGGCGAGCACGTCGGCGATGCCGTGACGCGTGAGCGATCCGTCGGCGGCCAGTGCGATCCAGCCGCCGCGTGCGTCATCCGTGTCCGCATCCCAGTCCGGCAGCACCATCCGGATCCTGCCGTCGCCATGGTCATGCACCGCCGGGCGATGCGTGTGCCCGTGGATCATCAGCTGCGCGCCGGTGTCGGCGAACACCTTGCCGATCGCCTCCGGGTTCACATCCATGATCTCGTACGACTTGCCGCGCTGCGCCTCGCGGCTGCCGCTGCGCAGCTCGGCGATGATGGCCTTGCGCTTCTCCAGCGGCATGGAGAGGAACTGCTGCTGCCATGCCGGCTGGCGCACCTGCGCGCGGAAGGCCATGTAGGCGCCGTCGTCGGTGCATTGCGCATCGCCGTGCAGCAGCACGATGCGGCGGTCCGCCAGCGTCGTCACGTGGGGCTCCTCCAGCAGCGACAGACCTGCCGCCTGCGCGAATCCCTGGCCGACCAGGAAATCGCGATTGCCTCCCACCCAGTACACCGCGACGCCGTCATCGGCGAGCGCGCGCAATGCGGCGATGATCGAGCGGTGGAAGGGGGTGTCGAGATCGTCGTCGCCGGCCCAGTATTCGAACAGGTCGCCCAGCAGGTAGACCTGGCGGGCGCGGGCGGCGTGGTGGCGCAGGAAGGAAAGAAACGCCCCGGCGGTGCGGGGCATGGATTCCTGCAGGTGGACGTCGGAGACGAAGACGGCCAGCGGCGCGCCGTCTCCGGTCGTGGTCGGCGCAGGCGCCCGTTCGTTGGAAGTCATGCGGTCGCCCGGCCGGAGAGAATCAGACGATCTCGGCTTTTTCGATGACGACGTCATCGACCGGCACGTCGGCATGCATGCCTGCGCGCGTCGTCTTGACGGCGCGGATCTTGTCGACCACGTCGGTGCCTTCGGTGACCTTGCCGAACACGCAATAGCCCCAGCCATCCTGGCCCGGGTAGTCGAGGAAGCCGTTGTTCTTCACGTTGATGAAGAACTGGGCGGTCGCCGAGTGCGGCGCCGAGGTGCGGGCCATCGCGATGGTGTAGGGCTCGTTCTTCAGGCCGTTCTTGGCCTCGTTCTCGATCGGCTCGCCGGTCGGCTTCTGCTTCATGCCCGGCTCGAATCCGCCGCCCTGGATCATGAAGCCGTCGATCACGCGGTGGAAGATGGTGCCGTCGTAGTGGCCGGCCTTTACGTAGTTGAGGAAGTTCTCGACGGTCTTCGGCGCCTTGTCCGCATCGAGTTCGATCTTGAACTTGCCGAGGTTGGTGGTGAGCATGACTGCCATGACGGGATCCTTTTCGGTTGTTGTGGTGGGTGGCGGCGCTTACTTGAGCAGCGTCGCCGATTCGATTGCGACCGGCGTCTTCGGCACGTTCTTGTGCATGCCGTTGTCGCCGACTTCGACGGCACGGATCTTGTCGACGACGTCCATGCCCTTGACGACCTTGCCGAACACGCAATAGCCCCAGCCGTCGCGGCCGGGATAGTCGAGGAAGGCGTTGTCGTTGACGTTGATGAAAAACTGCGATGTGGCGGAATGCGGATCGGCGGTGCGCGCCATGGCGACCGAGTAGCGCACGTTCTTCAGGCCGTTCTCGGCCTCGTTGCGCACCGGCGGCCTGGTCGGCTTCTGTTTCATGGCCTTGTCGAAGCCGCCGCCCTGGATCATGAAGCCATCGATCACGCGGTGGAAGATGGTGCCCTTGTAGTGGCCTGCCTTGACGTAGGCGAGGAAATTCTCGACGGTCTTCGGCGCGGCCTTGTCGTCGAGCTCCAGGACGATCTCGCCCATGCTGGTCTGCAGTGACACGCGCGGACCGGCCGGTGCCGCGGCCGCGGGCGCGGCGGCAGGGGCGGATGCGGCATCCTGCGCGAACGCGGCGGCCGTCACGGCGGACATCAGGAGGCCGGCGCACAGGCCGATCACGTGGCGACGTTTTCCTTGCATTGTTGTGGTTCCGTGGAGAGTGGTTGAGCGGGCCGGCTGGACGCGGATTTGTCAGTGGGCAACTCCCTTGCAGGGGAGGCCGGTGCTATACTGCCGCCGGTGTGCGAAAAGCGCCATTTTAGCAAAATGCCCACGGCATCAGCGCGGCGCCGCAGTCGGCAACGAACAACAACAGATGCGCCGCGACCCTGTCGCGTCGCCGCGCCCCGGGCAGATCTCCCGCCGGGCCTTCCAGACCGGATCCATCCATGAATGCTCTGAAGATCTACAACACGCTCGCGCGTGACAAGCAATCCTTTTCGCCGATCGAACCGGGCAAGGTGCGCATGTATGTCTGCGGCATGACCATCTACGACTACTGCCACATCGGCCATGCGCGCATGATGATGGCCTTCGACGTGCTGTACCGCTGGCTGCGCGCCTCCGGCTACGAGGTCACCTATGTCCGCAACATCACCGACATCGACGACAAGATCATCAGGCGCGCCGTCGAGAACGGCGAGTCGATCTCGCAGCTGACCGCGCGCTTCACGCAGTACATGCACGAGGACACCGAGGCGCTCGGCATCCTGCCGCCGACCCACGAGCCGCGTGCGACGCAGTACGTGCCGCAGATGCTGGGCCTGATCGCGAAGCTGGAGCAGAACGGCCTGGCCTACCGCGCCGCCGACGGCGACGTGAATTTCTCGGTGCGCGATTTCCCGGGCTACGGCAAGCTGTCCGGCAAGTCGCTCGACGACCTGCGCGCCGGCGAGCGCGTCGAGGTCAACACGGGCAAGCGCGATCCGCTCGACTTCGTCCTCTGGAAGGCATCCAAGCCGACCGAGCCCGAGGAAGTGAAATGGGCTTCCCAATGGGGCAGCGGCCGGCCGGGGTGGCACATCGAGTGCTCCGCCATGTCGTGCGCGCTGCTGGGCGAACGCTTCGACATCCACGGCGGCGGCCAGGACCTGCAGTTCCCGCACCACGAGAACGAGATCGCCCAGTCCGAGGGCGCGCTGCGCCATCCGTTCGTCAACTACTGGATGCACAACGGCTTCGTGCGCGTGGACAACGAAAAGATGTCCAAGTCGCTCGGCAATTTCTTCACGATCCGCGACGTCCTCAAGCAATACGACGCGGAGGTGGTGCGCTTCTTCATCCTGCGCGCCCACTACCGCAGCCCGCTGAACTATTCGGACGCCCACCTGGAGGACGCGCGCGGCGCACTGACGCGCCTGTACACCGCGCTCAAGGACGCGCCTTCCGACGGCGGCGAACTCGACTGGCAGGAGCCGCACGCGGCGCGCTTCGCCGAGGCGATGAACGACGACCTGAACACGCCGCTGGCGGTGTCGGTGCTGTTCGAGCTGGCCAACGAAGTGAACAAGTCGCGTTCCCCGCTGCTGGCGCGCCAGCTCGCGCGCCTGGCCGGCGTGCTGGGCCTGCTGCAGCGCGCCCCGCAGGAATTCCTGCAGGCGATGCCGGCCGGCGACGGCGACCTGGCCGCGATGGTCGATCGCATGATCGCCGCCCGTGCCGCCGCCAAGAAGGCGAAGAACTTCGCCGAGGCGGACCGCATCCGTGCCGAGCTGCTGGACAAGGGCATCGTCCTCGAGGACAAGCCGGGCGGCGCCACCGAGTGGCGCAGGGCCTGACGCCATGCCGAAGTCCTCCGCCATGGCCGCGGCATTCGCGCCCGCCTACTGGGAAGAAGCCAAGGCCGAGCTGGTCACGCGCGACCGCATCATGCGGCGCCTGATCCCGCAGTTCGGCGACATGCAGCTGGTCGGCCGGACCGATCCGTTCGTCACGCTGGCGCGCTCGATCGTCGGCCAGCAGATCTCCGCGACGGCGGCCGAGGCGACCTGGCAGCGTCTTCTCGCGCTATGCCCGAAGTGCACGCCGGCCCAGGTGCTCAAGGCCGGCGATGCGCTGGCGGCATGCGGCTTGTCGAAGCGCAAGACGGAATACATCCTCGATCTGGCCGAGCATTTCAAGTCCAGGCGCGTCCATGTCGACAAATGGGCGACGATGGACGACGAGGCCGTCATCGCCGAACTGGTGCAGATACGCGGAATTGCGCGCTGGACAGCAGAGATGTTTTTGATATTTAATCTGCTCCGGCCGAACGTGCTGCCCCTGGATGATGCCGGTTTGCTAAGGGGCATCAGCGTCAATTACTTTTCAGGCGAGCCGGTGTCGCGCAGCGATGCGCGCGAAGTGGCCGCCAACTGGGCCCCGTGGTGCACGGTGGCGACCTGGTATCTGTGGCGTAGCCTGGATCCGGTACCGGTACAATACTGAATTCAGACCGAATTCCTCACAAGGAGTCACGATGAGCAAGACAACATTTCTCGGTTTCGAGCAGCCCATTGCAGAGCTCGAGTCGAAAATCGAGGAGTTGCGCTTTGTGCAAGACGATTCGGCGGTCGACATTTCCGAAGAAATCGAACGCCTGGCCAAGAAGAGCCAGCAACTGACCAAGGACATCTACGCCAAGCTCACGCCCTGGCAGATCTCCCAGATTTCCCGCCATCCGCAGCGTCCCTACACGCTGGACTACGTCAACGAGATCTTCACCGACTTCCACGAACTCCACGGCGACCGCAGCTTTGCCGACGACCAGTCGATCGTCGGCGGCCTGGCGCGCTTCAACGGCCAGTCGTGCATGGTGATCGGCCATCAGAAGGGCCGCGACACGAAGGAGCGCGCGATGCGCAACTTCGGCATGCCCAAGCCGGAAGGGTATCGCAAGGCGATGCGCCTGATGAAGCTGGCAGAGAAATTCGGCATTCCCGTCTTCACCTTCATCGACACCTCGGGCGCCTGGCCCGGCATCGATGCGGAAGAGCGCGGCCAGTCCGAGGCGATCGGCCACAACCTGTACGTGATGGCCGAGCTGAAGGTGCCGCTGATCGCCACCGTGATCGGCGAGGGCGGCTCGGGAGGCGCGCTGGCGCTGGCCGTCGGCGACGTCGTGCTGATGCTGCAGTACGCGACCTATTCCGTGATTTCGCCGGAGGGCTGCGCTTCCATCCTTTGGAAGAGCGCCGAGCGCGCCGCCGACGCGGCCGAATCGCTTGGCCTCACCGCGCACCGCCTCAAGGCGATGAACCTCATCGACAAGATCGTCAACGAGCCGCTCGGCGGCGCCCACCGCGATCCGAAGCAGATGGCTGCGCTGCTCAAGCGTGCGCTGGCCGATTCGCTGCGCCAGGTGCAGGGCATGAAGACCAAGGAACTGCTGGCGGCACGCCACGAGAAGCTCATGAGCTATGGCCGCTTCAAGGAAATCAACACGCCGGAATGACATGTGCATGCAGGCCGACTGACCCTGACCGAACGATTCGAACGCGCGCTGGGAGCGATCCTGGCGCGCGTTCGTTTTGGCGGCTCGCCGATGCGCATCGCGCTGGCCTACAGCGGCGGACTCGATTCTTCCGTGCTGCTGCATCTGCTTGCGCACCGATTCGCCGGGGGCGCCGCGCAACTGCACGCCTTCCACATCCACCACGGACTGAGCCCGCATGCCGATGCGTGGCAGGCGCATTGCGCGCGTGAAGCGGCGCGTCACGGCGTCGTCTTCGACACGATGCCTGTCGCCGTCCGCAACGACGGAGGGCGCGGCATCGAAGCGGCCGCCAGGGACGCACGTTACGCAGCCCTCGGCGAACTGTGCCGCCGCTACGGCATCGCGCTGCTGCTGACCGCGCATCACCAGGACGACCAGGCCGAGACCGTGCTGATCCAGCTGCTGCGCGGCACGGCCATCGCCGGCCTGCGCGGCATGGACGACGCCGGCACCGCGCCCGACCTTTTGGGCGACGACAGTACGGTCATCGGGAGGCCGCTGCTCGACTGTGCGCGGCACGCTCTGGCGGCCCATGCCGAGCGCCAGGGCATCCGTTTCATCGTCGACGAGTCCAATGCCGACATGCGTTACGCGCGCAATGCCGTGCGCGGCGAGATCTTTCCCGCGATCGAGCGACATTTCCCGGGCAGCACGGAACGCATCGTCCGGACCGCCCGGCATGCCCGTGCCACCCAGGAACTGCTCGATGCCCTGGCCGACCAAGATCTCGCCGGTGCGATGGAGGACGGGATGCTGCGCATCGCGACGTTCGCAGGACTGGATCCGGCGCGCATCGACAACCTGCTGCGGCGCTGGCTGCAGCGCAACGGACTCGACCTGCCGTCGTCCGCATGGCTGGGGGAATTGCGTCACCAGGTGCTGGCAGCGCGCGACGATGCCCAGGTGTGCGTCTCGCATCCCGGCGGGGAACTGCGCCGTTATCGGGGACTGCTCGCGCTGGTGGCGCACACATCGCAGGCGGGTAGGCCGGAGAACCGGGAGGTTCGCCTGGCATGGCGCGGTGAGTCTGTGCTGGACGTGCCCGCGTTCGGCGGCAGGCTGCATTTCGATGCGGCAGAGGAGGGTATCGGTGCGGAGCGCCTGCGTCAGGCCACGATCGTCGTGCGCACGCGCCGCGGCGGCGACAAGGTGAAGCTGGCACCCAACCGGCCGGCACGCTCGCTCAAGCAGCATTACCAGGCGTTCGGCATCCCGGCATGGGAACGCGCGCGCCTTCCGCTGATCGACGTGGACGGTATGACGGCCTGCGCCGCAGGCATCGGCATGGACTGCCGGGCCGTCGATTCCGTGCCCGGGCCGAAGATTCGATTGCGCTGGGAATCGAAGCATTCCTGATCTTCGCTGGAGCCGGCATGAAAGCAAATTTTCATCGCCTGAAAATGAAATTCCCGGTGCGCTTCCCTTGTATTTTTGCGATGCACCATGTAAAGTTAAAAGTTGATTTTCCGCAGCTTTCAACTTTCCACGCAACTCCCCACTCCTATGGCATTAATCGTCCACAAGTACGGTGGCACCTCGATGGGTTCGATCGAACGCATCAAGAATGTCGCCAAGCGCGTCGCCAAGTGGCATGACGCAGGTCACCAGATCGTCGTCGTGCCGTCGGCGATGTCCGGCGAAACCAATCGGCTGATCGGCCTGGCGAAGGAACTGATGGCGCAGCCCGACCCGCGCGAGCTCGACATGCTGGCTTCCACCGGCGAGCAGGTCTCGGTGGCGCTGCTGTCGATGGCGCTGCAGGCGATCGGCAAGGATGCCGTCTCCTACGCCGGCTGGCAGGTCCCGATCGTCACCGACTCCGCCTATACCAAGGCGCGCATCCAGTCGATCGACGATGCGAAGGTGCGGCGCGACCTCAACGAGGGCAAGGTCGTCATCATCACCGGCTTCCAGGGCGTGGACGCGGAAGGCAACATCACGACGCTGGGCCGCGGCGGTTCCGATACCTCGGCCGTCGCCGTGGCCGCGGCGCTCCAGGCACAGGAATGCCTGATCTACACCGACGTCGACGGCGTCTACACCACCGACCCGCGCGTGGTCTCCGAGGCGCGCCGCCTGAAGACGGTGACCTTCGAGGAGATGCTCGAGATGGCGTCGCTCGGTTCGAAGGTGCTGCAGATCCGCTCGGTCGAGTTCGCCGGCAACTACAAGATGCCGACGCGCGTGCTCTCGTCGCTGACCGATCCCCTGATGCCGCTGGAGGAGGAATGGAACTCCGGCACCCTGATTTCGTTTGAGGAAGACACACACATGGAACAAGCCGCCATCACCGGTATCGCATTCAATCGCGACGAAGCGAAGATCACCGTCCTCGGCGTGCCGGACAAGCCGGGCATCGCCTACCAGATCCTCGGCCCGGTGGCCGATGCCAACATCGAAGTGGACATGATCATCCAGAACCAGTCCGTCGACGGCAAGACCGACTTCACCTTCACCGTCGCGCGCGGCGACTATCAGAAGGCGATGGACGTGCTGTCGAAGGGCGTGAAGGAGCACATCGGCGCGCAGAGCATCGTGGGCGACGCCAAGGTGTCCAAGGTATCCGTCGTCGGCGTCGGCATGCGCAGCCACGTGGGCATCGCTTCTCAGATGTTCCGCACGCTGTCGGAGGAGGGCATCAACATCCAGATGATCTCGACCTCCGAAATCAAGATCTCGGTGCTGATCGACGAGAAGTACATGGAGCTGGCAGTGCGCGCGCTGCACAAGGCATTCGATCTCGAGAAGGCTTGATCTCTTTCAGGGAATGGTCCGGCCTGATTGACCAACGCCCCGCAAGCAGCTATCATGCGTGGCTTTACTGCATCGGCGGCAATATTGCCGGGCAGGACGGGAGACGTGGCCGAGAGGTCGAAGGCACTTCCCTGCTAAGGAAGCATACGGGCTTAAACCTGTATCGAGGGTTCGAATCCCTCCGTCTCCGCCAGAACACAAAGCCCCGCAAGGGGCTTTTTGTTTTGGCGAAGACGGGAACGCACCACGCGCGACCGGCATGCCAAGACGCGGGCTTGCAAGCCCGCAGGCGGCCTGCGGGATGTCGGCGAACCCCTCTGTCTCCGCCGCCCTCCAGCGTGCCGACCGGCGTCGCGTCGGTCCGGTTCCTCTTGACGATCCCGTTGCCGGGAATGACATCGGCATTCATCGACCCGTCCGGCCCGGTCATGCTGACGGTTCAGCGCGCCGGCCGCGGCATGTCGGCACGGATGTCTGCCCGCACCACTTAGTCCTGGATATGTTTCGGTGGCACCGCCGGCCCCGGATCCAAGCCGTCCCGTCGAATGAACGAGTACGTGAAGTGGTTGCGTAGGACCTCGTAGCGCTTGCCGCCGAACTCGCCCGGCGTCGCATCGACATGCAGCACATGCACGATGTACTGCCCGCGCCACGGTGTGTTGATGTCGACCGCGCCTTGCGCGTCGGTCCTGTGTTCCTGCATCCAGGTATTCGGGGCGATCACCTCCAGCTTCGCGTCCTTGAGCGGTTGTCCCCGATACAGCACGACATAGCTGTTCGGCCCGCGCTGGCGAATGTCGAGCGCAAGCGGCGTTGCGCCGTCGCCGGCCGCGCCGTGGCGCGCATAGTAGTTCGACTTGGCGATGCCCAGGCCATGCCCGGTGAGATCCTTCACGGGCACCGATTCCTCCATCGCGAGAATGGCTGCGGCATGCGTGCCGGCGGCGATGGCGAAGTACTCTGCGCGGCGCGTCACGGCGGCGCCGATGGAACCGCCGGCGGCGGTCTGCAGGTAGCCTTGCGGCGAGGTGATGCCGTCGAGTTTGCCCGGGCTCCTTTCCTTGAGGAGGAGGTCGGCTTCGCCGTAGTAGAGGCGGGCGCCGGCATCGGCAGGTTCGAGCCACAGGTAATGGGCATGCGCCGCATGGGTTCCCAGCAGGGTCAATGCGAGCAGCGCACCGCGCAGCGAAGCGGTGATGGTCTTGCGGCAGCGGGTCGTGAGGTCTGGATGCATGTCGGAATGAGCCATGGATGGAGTGGACGACATCGGCGGCAGCGGGAAGAGATTCCCCGGCATGCCACCAGCGATGAGAATGATAATAATTCGCATTCAGATTATTCGATATTTTCCTGCCATGGGCAAGACCTACCCATCCGGCGGCATTGCCAACAACGATGGTTGTTGAAAATGATTCTCATTACGCATACAATGCACGCCATCCGATCTTTTCGCTGACGGCATCCGGGCATTGCAGGATCCCGCAGCGACAAGTTCCGTATCCGTCTTCCTGCCAGCCAGCCTTTCCTCAGCGAAGGGCAGCCAGTCGAACAGCGTGATCGGGGGCGCAAGCCCACCGGGTCGTCGGCTGGCGGCAATGCCTGGCGTATTGCCTTCCTTCCTGCATTCGTGCCGCGCCGCGCGCCGGCATGTCCCCGTGTCGCCGCGTTCCTGGGAACGGCGCTCCGCATCGGCGCGGAGCGGCCGCGCAGACTTCAACATTCCATCAGAGAGCAAGCATGCAACATGCAAGAACAAAACTGAGCCCCATCGCGTTCGCCGTCGGCTGCGCACTGGGCGGATTGCCCGCGGCGGCGTCTGCCGCCGAAGAGGCCGCGGCACGCCAGCCCGATGCCGTTGTCGTCAGCGCCAGGAAGCCGTTGTACGAGGTGCGCGACGTCAATCTCGGCGCGTTCGGCGCCAGGGATGCGTTCGACGTCCCGCTGTCCATCCATTCCTATTCGTCCACTTTGATCGACAACCAGCGCGCCCGCACGCTGAACGACGTGCTGAAGAACGATCCCGCGGTGCAGAACGCGTCCATCGGCGGCGCCTACGACCACGTCGCCATCCGCGGCTTCGCGATCGACTGGACGAACACCATGCGCCGCGACGGCCAGGCGCTGGCGCCATACCAGGACGTACCGCTCGAGAACGTGGAGCGCATGGATGTCCTCAAGGGGCCGTCTGGCTTCCTGTACGGCTACAACTCGCCAGGCGGCACCGTCAACCATGTGTTGAAACGGCCGACGGCGACGTCCTTCGTCAGCGCGACCGGCGAATTGCGCGAGCATGACGGCCGCTATGCGCATCTCGATGCCGGCGGCCGGCTGGGCGACGGTTCGCCGTTCGGCTATCGCCTCAATGTGGCACGGGAGAAGGTCGGCGACTTCCGGCATGGCGACGACCTGTCGCGCACCTTCGCCGGCGTCGCGTTCGACTGGAAGCCGGGCCCGGATGCGCTCCTGCGCATCGATGCCGATGCCCAGGACAAGGACCTGGCCGCGCAACCGGTGATCGGTCCGCAACGCGACGGGCGATTGCCGCCGGCGATCGACAGCCGGACCCTGCTCGGCCAGCCGTGGCTGCAATACCGGACGCGCACCCGCAATGTCGGCGCGCGGTTCGACCATGCGTTCGATGAGCAATGGTCGTTCACCGCGCAGGCGAGCCGCTCCGTCAACAAGCGCCTGGCCGCCTTCCCGGACGTCTACGAGGTGCGCGCCGACGGCGAGATCGTCAGCGGCGATCTTTACATTGCGCCGGGCCAGCGGTTCAGGGCGACCTCGGCCCAGGTATTCGTATCGGGAAAATTCGCTACCGCCGCCATCGGGCACGAGCTCGTCGCCGGCCTGTCGCGACGCGACGACGAGGCGCGCGACGGGGGATTCGTCATGCTGCCGATCACGGTCGGCAACATCTTCCGGCCCGTGTACAGCCCGCCGGCGGCATTGCCGGCGGCGCCGGCGAAGAATATTTCGGACAGCCGCCAGTCGTCGCTGTTCATCAGCGACCTGCTGACCTTGAGCGATGCCTGGCAACTGGTGCTCGGCGCGCGCCATATCCGTTACGTCAACGAGTTCAGGCGTCCCGCCGCCGCGGCCGACGTTGACAGGCGGAATTCGACCGTGCCGAGCGTCGGCGCCGTCTACAAGCCGGCCAGGGGCGTCATGGCCTATGCCAGCTATGCGCAGGGGCTGGAGCGCGGCGGCGTCGCGCCGTTCAATGCCGCGAATGCGGGCGAATGGATGAAGCCGGTCAAGAGCCGCCAGGTCGAACTGGGCGCCAAGGCCGAAGTCGGCACGGGGCTGGCCATCGGTGCCGCGCTGTTCGAGATCGACAAGGGGCTCGAGTACGTCGACAGCCGCAACGTCTACGTGCAGGACGGCCGCCAGCGTCATCGCGGCATCGAGCTGACCGCACACGGCCGCGCCACCGACGCGCTGTCGGTCGTTGCCGGGTTCGCGCTGCTCGACGCCGTGCAGGCGAGGACCGGCGATGCGCGCACGACAGGCAAGCGTCCGCCTAACGTGCCGCGCGCGCAGGGCAGCGTGTTTCTCGACTACAGCGTGCCCGGCATGGCCGGTCTCTCGCTCCACGGCGGCGTGTTCTACGTCGGCGCGCGCGCCCTCGACAGCGTCAATTCGGTCGACGTGCCGTCATATGCGCGCCTCGATCTCGGCGCGCGCTACGTCACGCGCATCGGCGGTCGGAAGACCGTACTGCGCGCCAACGTCGAGAACCTGGCCGACAGGCGCTACTGGGCAGCCGCCAGCTATGCCAGCGTCTATCCGGGCAAGCCGCGCACAGCCGGCGTGTCGCTCCAGGTGGAGTTCTGATATCAAGGGCGGAGCGGCCGCTGCCGCTCCGCCAACGGGCCGCTCCCGGAATCCGCGTCACGGCGGTTCGGGCGGCAGCCCGCGTTGCATAGCCAGCCTGCGCCAGCACATTCGCGACTCACAACGGGTTCACTTTGTTCTGTCAGGAGAATGCCCATGGCCTATGCAAGCCCGCCCGGCGTGCCGGCGCCCCGCGCGTCCGCGCCGTACACCCACCGATTGACGTCGCGCGAACTCGCGGCGATCGACGCCCTGGTCGATGAACTGGCGCGCAGCTACGGCAGCGTCGAGACCCCGGATTTCGCCGATGCCTGCACGCTCGCGGCCCAGCAGCTGCCGCGCCGGCTGCGCGAACTCGCGCACCGTTTCAAGAACCTGCATCTTCCCTGCGGCGCCGTGCTGCTGCGCGGCGTGCCGGTCGACGACGAGCGCATCGGTCCGTCGCCGGCGCATTGGGATGCGCCGTGGCGCAATCCGCCGACGCTGCGCGAAGAGATCACGCAATGCCTGCTGACGTCCGCGCTCGGCGACATCTTCGGCTGGCGCACCCAGGAGAACGGGCGCTTCCTGCGGCACATCGTGCCGATCGAGAAGGACAGCGGCGAGCAGCTCGGCGGCGGCAGCAGCGTCACGCTGGTCTGGCACAACGAGGAAGCGTTCCACCAGTTGCGCAGCGATTTCCTGTCGATCCTGTGCTATCGCAACGACGAACGGGCGGAGACGATCCTGTCGTATGTCGGCGATATCGATATCCCGCACGACAAGTGGCGCATCCTGTCGGCGCCGCGCTACGTCATCCTGCCTGACAAGTCCCATCTTCCAGACCAGAACATCAGCGCGCATTGGCGCCTGGACGACGACGCGTTCGCCCACATCCGCCGCATGCATGCCGATCCGCAGCCGGTGCCTGCGCTTTCCGGCGCGCGCGAACAGCCTTTCATCCAGGTCGACGAGGCATTCATGCGCGCCGTCGACGGCGACGAGGAGGCTGCGCAGGCATTCGACTGGCTGCTGCGCGCATTCGATGCCGGGAAGACCGGCATCGTGATGCAGCCGGGCGACATGCTGTGGATCGACAACAAGCGCGCCGTCCACGGCCGCTCGGTCTACCGGCCGCATTACGGGCCGCGCCAGCGCTGGCTGCGCCGCGTCAACGTCACCCTGAACCTGCGCGCCTCGCTGCCGTTCCGCCAAAGCGCCGTCGCGCGCCACATCGTCTGACCCCGGATGGAGACCGTCATGCACACCAACATCACCACCGAATCCGGCGCGCTGCGCATCCTGAGCAGGCGCGACCTGGACAAGCTCGACTATTCGCCGGCGGACGTTCTGCGCGTCGTGGAGGGCGCCTACGCCGGCTATGGCGCCGGCCTGTCCGCCAATCCGCGCAAGCTCACCGTTCAGCCGGACGATGCGCGCTCTGTCGCCTATGCGATGCTCGGCCGCGATGGCGAGCGGGAAACCGTCGCCATCAAGACGTCGTACAAGTTCGGCGCCGGAGGGGAGCGCGCGGCGCAGAAGTATTACACGTCGCTGATGCTGTACGACGACGCGAGCGGCTTGCCGATCGCCTTGATGGATTGCAGCCTGGTCGGCTCCCTGCGCACGCCGGCGGTGTCGGCACTGATCGCGCGCGCCTCTGCGGCGCCGGACGCGGCGACGGCGCTGGTCGTAGGCTGCGGCACGCAAGGCCAGGGCGCCTTGCCATTCCTGGTCGAGGCGATGCCGCAACTCGAACGGCTCGTCATCCACGGCAATCATGCCGACGGCATCGCGGCCGCCCAGGACGCCATGCAACGCTTCCATCCGGGCCGTCGCATCGAGATGTCGCGCGACTTGCGCGCGTCCGCCCAAGCAGCCGACATCATCGTCGGCGCCGCCGGTCCCGGCGCGCGCGAGACGGTACGCAACGATTGGCTCAAGCCGGGCGCCCTGGCGATCCTGGTCGGTTACGGCCTGCACGCCGAACTGCTGCATCGTGCCGACTACCGCATCGCCACCAGCGCAGCGCAGATGCAGGTCACCGGCACCGACCTGGCCGACGACGAGGGAAGGCTGCCGGCGGTCAATGCCGAGCTGCCCGACATCCTGCTTGGCCGCAAGCCCGGCCGCCTGGATGCGCGCCAGCGCGTCTTCGCCTACAACAGCGGCATGGTGATCACCGACATCGCGCTCGGGCGCGTCTTCGCGGAACGCGCTCAGGCCCAGGGCCTGGGCCGGACCGTCGCACTGTGGTGAGGCCGCCATGGGACATCGCGAAGACATCGACACGACCGCGGCATTGCCGAGCCTGCCGCCCATCGTCCATCCGTTGACCGCCGACCTGGTCCGGCGCCATCGCGGCCTGATCGCGGATCTGGTGCACGGCCTGGGATCGACGCTGCACATCCTGCTGCCGCAGGTTTTTGAAGCCACCGTGGCCCGGTTCCGCGGCGCGCTGACGATGGCCGGCGTGGACGGATCCATCCTGTTCGCCAAGAAGGCGAACAAGGCACGCTGCTTCGTCGAACGCTGCGCCGCGCTCGGCATCGGCGTCGATGCGGCCAGCGCGCAGGAGGTCGAACAGGCGCTCGCCTGCGGCGTGCCGGGGACGCACATCGGCATCACCGGCCCGGCCAAGCACGACGGCCTGCTGCAACTGGCCTTGCGGCAGCAATGCCTGGTGGCGATCGACAGCCTGGACGAACTGCAGCGCTTCGCCGCGCTCGCGGCGCGCACCGGATGCCGCGGAAGGCTCCTGCTGCGCCGGCTGCCCGCGACGCAGCCGCACAGCCGCTTCGGCATGAGCGACGGCGAATCCGCCGAGGCGCTGCGGCTGTGTCTTGCCCGGCGCGACGTCCTGCTGCCGGAGGGCTTTTCCTTCCACTTGTCGGGCTACTCTCCACAGGCCCGGGCTGCGGAGGCTGACCGGCTGATCGATGCCTGCATCGAGGCGCAGCGTCTCGGCCTGACGCACTGCCGTACCGTCAATATCGGCGGCGGCTTCGCGGTGCGCTACGTGGAGGAAGCGGACTGGGCCGCATTCGCGGAACGGCAGCAGGCGGCGCACTACCATGCGGGCAAGACCTTCTCCGGGTTCTATCCCTACTACTCGGCCAGTCACGGCCCCGGCATGCTGGCCGACATTCTGGCGTGCCGGCCGGAGGGCGCCGAGGCGACGCTGGCGCAACGGCTGAAGCGACACGGCCTGCGCCTGCTGCTGGAGCCGGGCAGGGCGCTGCTCGACCATGCCGGCTTCACCGCATTCCAGGTGCAGGGCGTGAAAGACCGGCCGGCGGACGGCTACGGCATCCTGACCGTGGGCGGCACCAGCTTCAGCATGTCGGAGCAATGGTTCGAAAGCGAATTCCTGCCCGATCCGCTCCTGCTCGACGACGCGGCGGCCGGCGCGGCGACCGACGGCTATGCCGCCTGCGTCGGCGGTGCCAGCTGCCTCGACGCCGACATGGTGACCTGGCGCAAGATCCGGTTTCCGCGCCGTCCGCGCACCGGCGACGTGCTGCTGTACCTGAACACGGCCGGCTACCAGATGGATTCCAACGAATCTCCTTTCCACGACCTGCCCCTGCCTCCCAAGGTGGTCGTCTCCGTCGAGCGCGAGGTTCCGCGCTGGCGTCTCGACAGCCGCGGCGGCGTGGCCGCCTTCTGATCAATCACTCTTCGAGGAATCAACCGACATGGACCGTCATCCCCTGCAATCCTCTCCCGCGGTCGCGACCCGCACATCGCAACTGATCGGCAACACGCCGTTGCTGGAACTGATCCGTACACGCTTCGGCAGCCGCATCCTGCTCAAGCTCGAGCAATGGAACCCGACCGGCAGCGCCAAGATCCGCATGGCGCGCCAGATGCTCGACGAAGCCGAACAGCAGGGCCTGCTGAAGCCGGGCGGTTGGGTCGTCGAATCCACCTCGGGCAACACCGGCATGGGCCTGGCTCTCCTTGCCGCCGAGCGCGGCTATCGCTTCACCGCCGTGGTCGACAGGCACGCGGCCAGGGACAAGCTGCGCGCGATGCAGGCCTTTGGCGCCGAACTGATCTACGTGAAAGAGGACGGCGGCGACGGCCTCGCGACGGCGGACCGCGAAGCGCTGGCGGCGAAGATCGCGTCCGAGCAGGGCGCCTATTGGACCGAGCAGCACAACAACCCGGCCAACGGCAACGGCTATCGCTACGTCGCCGAGGAATTGCTCGGCACGCTCGGTCCCGTCATCACCCATCTGTTCGGCGCGGTCGGCACCGGCGGCTCGCTGTTCGGCACCGCGCGCGTGCTCCGGCCGGAGCTGCCGCAGATGCGGGTCATCGGCGTGGAGCCGGAAGGTTCGATCGCATTCGGCGGTCCGGGCGGCGCCTATTACCAGTCGGGCACGGGCACCCCGCCCGGCGCGGAGATCGGCGCCCTGGTCGATTACGACCTGCTCGACGAAGGACTGAAGACTTCCGACAGGCAGGCGTTCAACACGGCACGCTACCTGGCGCGGAAATTCGCCGTCCTGGTCGGCGGCTCGGCCGGCGGCGTGATCTACCAGGCCCTCAGGCGCGTCGAAGCGGCGCCGCCCGGCAGCACGTTCGTGGTGCTGGTCTGCGACGGCGGCGAGAAGTATCTCGACACTGTCTTCGACGACGCGTGGATGCGCGAGCGCGACCTGATCGACCCGGCGGTGGACGCCGAACTCGACGAACTGATCGAGCGCCTGCAGGTCCAGTCATGACCGCGTCCTCGTCGCACATGCGGCGGCGCAGCCGGTGGCGCAGCGACAGTGCGTACATCGGCGCGCTGGCGGTGCCGCTGGTGCTGACCCAGTTCGCGCAGGTGGCGTTGTCGACCACGGACGTCGTCATGATGGGCTTGCTCGGGCCGCTCGAGATCGCCGCCGGCGGCCTGGGGCTGGCGGTCTTCAACCTGCTGCGCACCATGGGCGTCGGCCTGATCACGCCGGTCGCGAACCTGGTGGCCGTGGCCAGCGCCGACGATCGCCACGGCGAATCCGCCATCCGCGACCTGGTGCGCGCCAGCCTGGCCGTCGCGACGCTGGCAGGATGCGCGCTATGGTGCCTGATGCCGTGCGTCGGCCCGCTGCTGCTGTGGCTGGGGCAGGATGCGGAAGTCGTTGCCCGGACGGCCGATTACCTGTTCGCGGCGGCGCCGGGCGTCCTGCCCTTGCTGTGGTTCCAGGTGTTGCGCAATCTCACGGTGGGGTTGCGCCGTCCCGGCCCGCTGCTGGGAATCACGCTGGCTTCGGTGGCGGTCAATGCCGTCCTGAACTATGCGCTGATGTACGGCCGTTTCGGCTTGCCGGCGCTGGGGTTGACCGGCATCGGATGGTCGACCACGCTGGTCAATGCCGGCGCGTTCGTCGCGTTCCTGGTGATCGTGCGCCGCGACCCTGCGCTCGCGCGCCTGCTGTCGATCGGTTTCCGGCGCCCCGGGTGGCCGGCGTTGTCGCGAATCTGGAAGCCGGGCCTGCCGGTGGCGGCCACCTACGGATCGGAGGCCGGGTTCTTCGCGGTCGTCTCGCTGCTGGCCGGCGCCATCGGCGCCGAGGCGCTCGCCGCGCATACCGTGGTGAACCAGGCGGTGTACATCGTGTTCATGATCTCGGTCGGCCTGTCGCACGCGACGTCGGTCAGCATCAGCAAAGCCTGGGCCGCGGGCGACATGGAAGCCGCCTGCCGCCTCGGCCGGACCGGCCTGGGCCTGGGCGCCGGCTGCATGGCGATCGTTGCGGTGCCGTACCTCGCATGGCCGCAGCTGGTGCTCTCCCTGTTCCTGCAAGGGGATGGCGCCGGAGAGACGGGCATGCTGGCCGTGGCCGGGCAACTGCTGGTGATCGCGGCACTGCTGCAATTCTTCGACTGCGGACAAAACATCGGCATCGGCATGCTGCGCGGTGCGGGCGAGACGCGCAGCGCCTTTGCGATCACGCTGGTCGGTTACTGGGGCATCGGCTTGCCGATCGCCTGGCTGCTCGGTCATGTCGCCGGCGCCGGCGCGCGCGGCATCTGGATCGGGCTGACGGCCGGCCTGCTGGCGACCGCCGTCCTGCTGCTGCTGCGCTTCCGGAAGCTGGTCGGCGCACGCTCTGCCGCGCCGGCCGCGCCGGCCGCGGGTGAACCCGCCGCTTCGCCATGACGCAATACGACCCTGGAGGTGTCATGCACGACCGGTCCCGGATACCAGTTCGACGGCAGGGCGCCGATCATCCGTACGATGCGGCGGCCGGGAACATGCCGTATCGCGTCGCCATCAGGCCGGTCGGCTTTCTCGTCGCGTCCGAAGCCGTCGATGAGGCGGCCGTGCGCCGCCTGGCGGCGAAGATCGCCGGCGAAGGAGTCTGGAGCACGCCCATTCCGGTCGATGCCGACACCGGGATCGTCATGGACGGCAACCACCGGACACGCGCGGCAAGGCAGCTCGGGCTCAGCCACGTGCCTTGCGTATTGCTCAGCTATCGGGATCCGCGGGTGCGGGTCACGGACTGGCAGACCGGCGAGCCATTCTGCATCGAGACGATCTTCCGTTCCGTCCTGATGCAGCGGCGGACGCTTCCCTACAAGACCACGCGCCATGTGTTCGCCCCGGCCTTGCCGGAAACGGAAATCCGGCTGGCATTGCTGCGATAGCCGGCCGGAGGAGGGCGGCATCCCTCCCGCTCGCTGGCCGGCAGCCGCCAACGCCGCCGGTTTCCCGCCCGTTGGGTACTGCCGTGCCCGGTTGCAGCCCCGGCGGTGGCCGGGTTCGGCGACCGGCGGAACCTTTGCCTGGTCGGCATAACCAAACCGACAAGCAGGTGGGCGCACGCCTCATCCTCGAGCCATCGGCAAGGTGCTCCATGAAAATACCGTTCCTGGTCATGCTGCTCGTCGCAGCAATGTTGTTCGGACTGTCCTTCATCTTCTTCGTCCTGATTCCGTGACGTCTTCACGGGACCTTTTCGGAGCGCGGTACGGTTGCCCGGCGCAGCAACCGCCAGCATTTGATAGTCAAAAACTATTTAAGTGCTAAATTCGATATAAACGTTTTTGAAGAATCACCCTAAAGTCGCCGCATCAGCTGCCGTTACCTCACATAAGGATAAGGGGTGGTGGGTTTTGAAAAAGAATTGAAAAATTTTTTTGCCGAAACCCTAAAGTCCGCGAATCCGGTGCCGATAACGGTACTGAGATGCATAAGTGCAACAAAAAAATAGCGATCTGATAATTTCCAGAAAGATTTTTTCTTTTTGGAAATTGCACGATTGAGCTGTTTTTGGGGAAAGTTTCGCGCTGGAAATCCATTTGCGCGGCAACCTGCCCACCGGCCGCAAAGCCAAGCCACAAGCCAGTTTCCGCGTCATCCCGTGTGGCGCGCGTCCATAGTCGCCTGGAGTTTGTCAGACAAACTCCTACAGGCGGCACGTCCTCGTTCCGACATAAAAAATAGCCGAAGCGCCATTTGCGCTCGTTCGTCCCCCATCCAGAATGCATTCAACGGCAGCGAAAACGTTGCCTTCAGACATCGGAAGGGGAGTGAACATGAACACGAACGACATGATTGCAGAAATCCGCGACGCCAATCTGGGCTACCTGATGCTGGCGCAGCAGATGATCCGTTCGGACAAGGCCACCGCGATTTTCCGCCTCGGCATCAGCAGCGAGATCGCCGACCTGATCGAAGGCATGAACAATGCCCAGATCCTGAAGCTCGCCGGCGCCAACATGATGCTCGCCCGTTTCCGTTTCGACGACAGCGCCATCCTCGGCATGCTGACCAGCCACAACAAGGAGCGCTCGCTGGCGCACTCCCACGCCGCGATCCTGATGGCAGCCCAGCCGGTCGAGGAGATCGCGTAAGCGTCCTTCCCGCAAAATGCGCATTACCCCTTCGGAACAGCCAAGGCAGGTTGCAAAATGACCAAGAAAAGCGTCGTGACGGAAGCCCAGGAAATCCAGCTGGCCATCGAACTGATCAATCTCGGCGCCCGCCTCCAGCTCCTGGAGTCGGAAACCACCTTGTCGCGCGAGCGCCTTCTGAAGCTGTACAAGGAGCTCAAGGGCGTGTCGCCCCCGAAAGGCATGCTGCCGTTCTCGACCGACTGGTTCATCACCTGGCAGCCGAACATTCACTCCTCGCTGTTCATCAACATCTACAATTACCTGGTCAAGCACGCCGACATCCGCGGCATCCAGGCGGTCATGAAGGCATATCGCCTCTACCTCGAGCAGGTCGAGTGCGACGCCGGCGATGAGCCGGTGCTGTCGCTGACCCGTGCCTGGACGCTGGTGCGTTTCGTGGAGAGCAAGATGCTCATGACCACCGCCTGCAGCGAGTGCGGCGGCCACTTCGTGGTCCATCGTCTCGATCTCCACGATCACTTCACGTGCGGCCTGTGCCACATGCCGTCGCGCGCCGGCAAGACCAAGAAAGCCAAGGAAGGCGCCGCGGCCGCGCTGGTCGCCTGATCTGCCGTGCCGGCGCGGACCAGCGAGCGGCTGGCGCCGTGCCCGACCGGCACTCCGGGGAGGTCTTGCAACCGATCATGCCGTTGTCCCGCATTCCCGTGCTGCGCGCACTGCTCATGCAGTGCCTTGCCTTTCCGCTGGCGATCGTCGCCGCGGTCCTGCTCGAATCCCAATCCCTGATCGCGGTTCCGCCGTCGGCGTGGCTGGTCCTGCAAGGACTGTTCGCCGCGCTGCTGAGCCGTACCGCCGGACTTGCTCCGTGGTGGCAGGCAATCCAGTTGCTGCTGCCGCCGGCCGCCGCCGTCGCCGGGATGCTTCCGTTGCCGCCGCAGGCATGGCTGTTGGCCTTTGCCGTTCTGGTCGCGCTCTATTGGTCGACGTTCCGCACCCAAGTCCCGTATTTTCCGTCGACGCGTCCCACCTGGGAGGCGGTGGCGCGGCTGCTGGACGAGTGGCGCGCGCCGCGCTTCGTCGACATCGGCAGCGGCTTCGGCGGACTGGTGCTCCACCTGGCGGCAACGCGTCCCGCGGGCGAATATGCCGGTGTAGAGGTGGCGCCGCTCCCGTGGCTGGTCAGCCGGTTGCGCGCGTGGCTGGGCGGCGTGCCGGCGCGCTTGCTGCGGCGCGACTACCACGCGCTCGATCTGGGACAGTTCGACGTGGTGTTCGCCTTTCTGTCTCCGGCGGCCATGCCCTCGCTATGGGAGAAGGTCCGGCGCGAGATGCGTCCCGGCACGATGTTCGTCAGTTACGAATTTCCGGTGCCGGGGGTGGCGCCCGACCGCACGATCGGGCCCGATGCGCGCGGCGCGACCATGTATCTGTGGATGGTCGGGGGCGACACGAATCCCCTGCAGGGCGACACGCGCGTTTCATTGCGGCAAGCATGAATGCGGGCAGATTTGCAAGTTTGCCGGAGCAAGTGTTGCGTGCGGCGTTGCAGTCGCCAAACATCCGCGCGTACCGTGGGAAAAGGTGTTCTCCAAGGCCAAGGCGCTGTGTTACATTTCAGAAACACCCTCAAGTTTTGATGGATCTCAACGTAGCCCGGAGGATGTCGCCAGCCTGACGCGTCGCGAGAGACAGGCGGACCTGGCCGGTGTCGATGACCGGCGACCGGCCGTGGAGGCGAGGGTGGCGATTCAACGTTCAACGTTCAAGACTGGAGACGACGCGCTTGTTAGTCATCATCGGATACCTGGTTGTCCTGTTCTCCGTGTTCGGCGGTTTCATGATCGCGGGAGGACACATCGCGTCCCTCTGGCAGCCGGTCGAGCTGCTGATGATCGGCGGCGGCGCGGCGGGCGCTTTCTTCGTCGGCAACAACGGCAAGGCCATCAAGGCCACGCTGCAGGCGCTGCCCACGCTCTTCAAGGGATCGAAATACACCCGCGCGCTGTACATGGAGCTGATGACGCTCCTGTTCGAGATCCTCAGCAAGGTGCGCAAGGAGGGCCTGATGTCGATCGAAGGCGACATCGAGAAGCCCGAGGAGAGCCCGATCTTCGGCAAGTATCCGAACATCCTCGCGGATCACCACGCGATCGAATTCATGACCGACTACCTGCGCCTGATGGTCTCCGGGAACATGGACGCGTTCCAGATCGAGAACCTGATGGACAACGAACTGGAAACCCACCATGCCGAGGCCGAGGTGCCGGTGCACGCGATCGCCAAGCTCGGCGACGGCCTGCCGGCGTTCGGCATCGTCGCCGCGGTGATGGGCGTGGTGCACACGATGGAGTCGGTCGGCCTGCCGCCCGCGGAACTCGGCATCCTGATCGCCAAGGCGCTGGTGGGCACCTTCCTGGGCATCCTGCTGGCATACGGCATGGTCGGCCCGCTGGCGAGCCTGCTCGAACAGAAGCTGCACGAATCCTCGAAGATGCTCCAATGTATCAAGGTGACCTTGCTGGCGAGCCTGAACGGCTATGCGCCCGCGCTGGCTGTCGAGTTCGGCCGCAAGGTGCTGTTCTCGACCGAGCGCCCGACGTTCGCCGAGCTGGAAGAACATATCAAGCAGTCCAAGACGAAATAACAACTACAACGCAGACGATTCGGTCATCGCCGGGCGCACTCAATAACTGGACAGGCAAGCGGAAACCGAAATGGCAGACGAAGGACTCCGCCCAATCATCGTCAAGCGCGTCAAGAAAGGTGGCGGCGGCCACCATGGCGGCGCTTGGAAGATCGCCTACGCCGACTTCGTGACGGCGATGATGGCGTTTTTCCTGTTGATGTGGCTGCTCGGTTCCACCACCAAGGGCGACCTGCAGGGCATCGCCGACTACTTCAAGACGCCGCTCAAGGTGGCCATGTCCGGCGGTTCCGGTGCCGGCGACAGTTCCAGCGTCATCAAGGGCGGCGGCAAGGATCTCACCCGCAAGGATGGCCAGGTCAAGCGCGCCGACGATACGCCCTCGAGGAAGACCTACAGCCTGCGCGCGGCGATGGCGGACCTCGAGCGGATGGAGAACGAGCGCCTCAAGGCGCTCAAGTCGCGCATCGAGGAAGCCTTCGAGGCGCGTCCCAACCTGCGTCAGTTCAAGCGCCAGCTGCTGATCGACATCACGTCCGACGGCCTGCGGATCCAGATAGTCGACGAGCAGAACCGGCCGATGTTCGCGTTGTCGCGCGCCGAGCTGCAGCCCTATACCAGGGAAATCCTGCACGAGATCGCCCATGCGCTCAACGATGTGCCCAACAAGATCAGCCTGTCCGGGCACACCGACGCCACTCCGTATGCGAGCGGCGAGAAAGGCTACAGCAATTGGGAGCTGTCGGCCGACCGCGCCAATGCGTCCCGCCGTGAACTGATCGCCGGCGGTCTGGCCGAAGACAAGGTGATGCGCGTCGTCGGCCTGTCGTCCGCCGTCGCGCTGGACAAGGAAAATCCTTTCAACCCGATCAACCGCCGGATCAGCATCATCGTCATGAACAAGAAGGCGGAAGAGTCCATTTCCCAAGGAGGTGTGAGCAATGTCTCGAGCGAAGCGAAGGAAGAGGACGTGAAGAAGGAAGTGACGGAGGCAGCCGCGGCGCAGAAGGTCGTTGCGCCGCCTGCGCGGTAAACGGGTCGACGGCAAGGCAAAATCATGACAACCAGAGAAAAGGTCCTGAGCTCGCAGTTGAAAACGCTGTTGTCCGGACTGTCGGACCAGGGGACGCTGCACCTGACCGAAGTGGAAACCGACCTGGTACAGGTCACTTTCCTGCTCGGCGAGGCGATCGAAAAGCTGGGCTCCAGCTTCATGGCGATCCACGAATCGGTCTGCGCCCAGCAGCGGCTGATGGACGAACTGCTCGCGACGGCACCGGCACCGGCCGGCATGAACGAACGGATCGCGGCGGTACAGGCCGATATTTCGCAGAACGTCAACGCCGCGGTGACGGGCTTGCAGTTCCAGGACATGACGAGCCAGCTGGTCGGGCGCACGGTCCGGCGCGTCAACGGCCTGCGCGACGTGCTGGCGATGCTCGGCTCGGGCGCGGCCGGACTGCCGGCCGATGCCGACAACGAGAGCGTGATGACGCTGCTGGAGAACCTCAACAGGCTGCTCGAGGACCAGAACTCCAAGCTGGAGAGCGGGTTGTGGAAGGCAGTGCACCAGACTCACATGGAAAGCGGAGACATCGAGCTGTTCTGACCGGACGGCGGCGATGGATACTGGATACATGAACAAGGAATATCGGGCGCAAGCCCGGCAATGAAACGAGCGGGAGAGAGCAAACATGGCAAAAAGCATTCTTGCAGTGGACGATTCGGGTTCCCTGCGCCAGATGGTGGTCTTCAGCCTGCGTGCGGCCGGTTACCAGGTCACCGAGGCGGTCGATGGCCAGGACGGACTGGACAAGGCCCGGGCCCAGGTGTTCGACCTGGTGCTGACCGACCAGAACATGCCGCGCATGGACGGCCTGACGCTGATCCGCTCGCTGCGGGCCATTCCGTCGTACGCGCGCGTGCCGATCCTGATGCTGACCACCGAGTCGAGCGACGAGATGAAGTCCAAGGGCCGAGCGGCCGGCGCCAACGGCTGGCTGGTCAAGCCGTTCGATCCGCAAAGGCTCACGGAAGTGGTCAAGAAGGTCATCGGCTGACCCGGCCGGCTCCTGCGCCGACCACCGACAAAAGAGATAACGACGGGGTGTTACGATGACCATCGATATGAGCCAGTTCTTCCAGGTCTTCTTCGACGAGACCGAAGAACTTCTCGCGGAAATGGAAAAGCTGCTGCTGGCCATCGACGTGGCCGCGCCCGATGAGGAAGAGCTCAACGCGATTTTCCGCGCAGCGCATTCGATCAAGGGCGGCGCGGCCACCTTCGGCCTGACCGACCTGACCGACATCACGCACGTGCTCGAGTCCCTGCTGGACAAGATTCGCAAGGGCGAGATGGCGCTGACGACCGAGCATGTCGATGCCTTCCTGGCGGCCAAGGACACCCTGAAGATGCAGCTCGACGGCCATCGCCACAATGCGCACGTCGACCAGGAGGCGGTGGCCGACGTGCGGATGATGCTGCACTCGCTCTCGCAGGGCGAGGTCGCCGTGGCGCCGCCGGCGGCATCGCTCGATGTGGTCAGGACGGCATCGGACGAGGACAAGTCGATCGTCGTGCATGCCGGCACCCGCTGCTACCGCATCGAGCTGCCGGAACTGCCCGAGCGCGATGTGGCGGCGCTGGCCGACGAGATCGGCCTCCTGGGCCACCTGACCCAGGAAAAGGGCGAGGGCAAGCGCGCCGTCTTCACGCTGGTCACGGACCATGCCTCGGACGACATCGTCGCCATCTGTTCCTTCATTCTCAATCCCGACGACCTGAGGATCTCCGACCAGGAGATTCCGGCGGAACTGGCGACGGTCCGCAAGAAGACCCAGGCCGAGATCGAGGAAGAGCAGGGCTACGGTTTCTTCGACAATTTCGTGCCGATGGGCGACCAGCAGGACGCGCCTGCCGCGGCCGCGCCGGCCCAGGCCGCCGTCGTCGCGCAGGCGCCCGCCGTCGACAAGAAGCCGGCGCCAAAGCGCGAGGACAAGCCGGCCGTATCGAACCAGGAAACCTCGTCGATCCGCGTCGGCATTGAAAAGGTCGACCAGCTCATCAACCTGGTCGGAGAACTGGTGATCACCCAGGCGATGATCGAGCAGCGTTCCACCTCGCTCGACCCGATCGTCTACGAACGCCTCCTCAACAGCGTCAGCCAGCTGGCGCGCAACACCCGCGACCTGCAGGAAGCGGTGATGTCCATCCGCATGATGCCGATGGATTACGTGTTCTCGCGCTTCCCGCGCATGGTGCGCGACCTGGCATCCAAGCTGGGCAAGAAGGTCGAGTTCGTCACCCACGGCGCGGCCACCGAACTGGACAAGGGCCTGATCGAGCGGATCGTCGATCCGCTGACCCACCTGGTGCGCAACAGCATCGACCACGGCATCGAGACGCCGGCCGTGCGCGTGGCCGCCGGCAAGAGCGAGACCGGGCGCCTGTCGCTGTCGGCCAGCCACCAGGGTGGCAACATCATCATCGAGGTCACCGACGATGGCGGCGGCCTCAACCGTGACCGCATCCTGTCCAAGGCAAAGCAGAACGGTCTGGCGGTCTCCGATTCGATGAGCGATTCGGAGGTCTGGCAGCTGATCTTCGCGCCGGGATTCTCGACCGCGGAAGTGGTGACCGACGTCTCCGGCCGCGGGGTCGGCATGGACGTGGTCAAGCGCAATATCACCTCGATGGGGGGCGTGGTCGACATCCATTCGAGCAAGGGCTTCGGCACGACGATCTCGATCTCGCTGCCGCTGACCCTGGCGATCCTCGACGGCATGTCGATCCGGGTCGGCGAGGAGATCTACATCCTGCCGCTGGCCTACGTGGTCGAGTCGCTGCAGCCGGAACCGAAGGACGTCAAGGAGATCAGCGGCCAGGGCCGCGTGATCAAGGTGCGCGGCGATTACCTGCCGCTGATTCCGCTGTACCAGATGTTCGACGTCACGCCGCGCTTCACCGATCCGTCCGAAGGCATCGTGGTGATCCTCGAATCCGACGGCAAGAAGGCGGCGCTGTTCATCGACGAACTGGTCGGCCAGCAGCAGGTCGTCGTCAAGAATCTCGAAGCCAATTACCGCAAGGTCGCCGGCATTTCCGGCGCGACCATCCTGGGCGACGGCGGCGTGTCGCTCATCATCGATGTGGCGGCGCTGTTGCGATCGAGCCGCCAGCTGACCGACGAATCGGTTTTTTCCTAATTCACACTTGAGGCCAACATCATGCAAAACGACCTGGCAAAATCCAATGCTCTCGCCGGCAGCGCGGAACGCGACATGTCCGGGCGGGAATTCCTGTCCTTCACCCTGGGCAGCGAGGAATACGGCATCGACATCCTCAAGGTGCAGGAGATCCGCGGCTACGAGACCTGCACGCGCATCGCCAATGCGCCCGAGTTCGTCAAGGGCGTGGTCAACCTGCGCGGCGTGATCGTGCCGATCGTCGACATGCGCATCAAGTTCAACCTCGGTTCGCCGACCTACGACCAGTTCACCGTGGTGATCATCCTGAACATCAACGGCCGCATCGTCGGCATGGTGGTCGACAGCGTGTCGGACGTGATCGCGCTGACCGCGGACCAGATCAAGCCGGCGCCGGAGATGGGCACCGCGCTCAACACCGATTACCTCATCGGCCTGGGCACCATCGACGAGCGCATGCTGATCCTGGTCGACATCGACAAGCTGATGTCGAGCGCCGAGATGGGGCTGATCGAGCAGATCGCCGCCTGATACCGGGCGATTCGAACGGAAGGATCAATCGTGGCGCCACTGCCGCCCATGGAGGTGTGAGATGTTCAACGTATCCAACATGAAGATTGGTGCAAGGCTCTCGCTCGGCTTCGGGCTGGTCCTCCTGTGCGCATTGTCGCTGCTGGTGCTGGGCATCTGGCGCATGGGGCAGCTGCATGACGGCGCCCGGAAGATCGTCCACGAGGAGGTCGGCGGCCTGACCGCCGCCATGAGCATGCGCGAGGCCGGCTGGTCGCTGGCGCTGGCGCTGCGCCGCGTGGCGACGCCGACCGACGCCACCGAGGGCGAGCGCGAAGGCAAGCGCCTGGTGCAGATCCTCGATCAGTACAAGAAGGCGGAGGAAATCCTCGCCAAGTCGGCCCATAGCGGGCCGACCAAGGCGGCCTTCTCGGAAGCTGCCGAGCGTTACAAGCAGGTCCTCCCGGTCGTCACCAAGATCAAGGGACTGGTCGACGGCGGCAACTATTTCGATGCGGCGCTGCTGCTGAAGACCGATTTCGCGCCGTTGGCCGACAAGTGGATGGAGAGCCTGACGAAGCTGGCCGACCTGCAGCAGAGGGAGATGCAGCAGACCCAGGAAGAGTCGGCCGCGCAGTACAGGATGACGCGCCTGAGCATGATCCTGATCGGCGTCGTGACGCTGGCGATCGGCGCCTTCATCGCCTGGTACATCACCCGGACCATCCTGGTGCCGCTGCGCTACGCCGCCGGAATCGCGGACACGATCGCCGCCGGCGACCTGACCGCGCACATCGACGCCCCCAGCGACGACGAGGCCGGGCAGCTGGTGCGATCGCTGGCGATCATGCAGGACAACCTGGTGAAGACGGTGAACCAGATCAAGCAGGGCACCGATCTGATCACGACGGCGTCGCAGGAGATTGCCTCGGGCAATGCGGATCTGTCGGCACGGACGGAGTCGCAGGCCAGCTCGCTGGAGGAGACCGCCTCGTCGATGGAAGAGCTGACCACGACGGTCAAGCAGAACGCCGACAACGCGCGCCAGGCCAACCAGCTGGTGGTGTCGGCCTCGGAATTCGCGACCAAGGGCGGGCAGGTGGTGGGGCAGGTGGTCGACACGATGGGGTCGATCAAGGAAAGCTCGCGCAAGATCGTCGACATCATCTCGGTCATCGACGGCATTGCGTTCCAGACCAACATCCTGGCGCTGAACGCGGCGGTGGAAGCGGCGCGCGCCGGCGAGCAGGGCAGGGGCTTTGCGGTGGTGGCGGCGGAAGTGCGCAACCTGGCGCAGCGTTCGGCGGCTGCAGCCAAGGAGATCAAGGCGCTGATCACGGATTCGGTGGAGAAGGTCGATGCCGGCGGCAAGCTGGTCGACGATGCGGGCCAGACGATGCAGGAGATCGTGACGTCGGTGCGTCACGTGGCCGACATCATGGGCGAGATCACGGCGGCCAGCCAGGAGCAGAGTTCGGGCATCGAGGAAGTGAATCATGCGATTGCGCAGATGGACGAGATGACGCAGCAGAACGCGGCACTGGTGGAGCAGGCGGCGGCGGCGGCCGAGAGCATGCAGGAGCAGGCGGCGGCGCTGGCGCAGGCGGTGGCGGTGTTCAAGCTGGGCATGGCCGAGCAGTCGCTGCGCGGCGGGATGGCGAGCCGTCCGGCGGCGCCGCGTCCGGCGGTGCGAGCGCCGGCACCGGCGCCGACACCGGCCGCGGTGGCGGCTGCGGCGTCGGCAGGCCGCGAGGTGGCCACGCGCAGCGAGCCGAAGCCGGTGAGCAAGCCGACCGCGCCGGTGGCGACGCCGGGCGGCGACGAGTGGGAAGAATTTTGAAACAGTGCAGTGGCGCGGGATCCGGCGCAATAGCACGGACTCGCCGACTTCGCGACAGGAACCAAGGAGACGACAATGACGCTGCGTAACATGAAGATCGGTGCCCGCCTGGGATTCGGTATCGGTACGATCATGGTATTGCTCGTGGGCTTGCTGCTGGCCGGCACGATGGTCGCGACGAACAATCGCAACAAATTGGTCGAAGGCCTCACGAACGCCAACACCAAGATCGTGATGGCCAACTCCATGAAGAGCGCACTGCTGGAAGGCGGCATCGCCATGCGCAACATCGGCATCCAGTCCGACGTGAGCGCCATGCAGAAGGAAGAGGCCAAGGTCAAGGCCAAGACGCAGGAATACGTCCAGGCACGCGACAAGCTGATCGCGGCGGGACTGGTCGACGCCGAGAAGAAGCTGGTCGACGAGATCAACAAGATCGATGCCGAGATCGCGGCACCGTTCAAGGAAGCGATCGGCCAGGCGCTGGCGTTCAACAGCGAAGGCGCCGCCAAGGTGATTTCCTCGAAGATCGATCCGCTGAACCAGCAGGCGCTGGTCGTGATCGACAAGCTGGTGGCGGCCCAGCAGCAGCATGCCCAGACCATCCTGTCGGACGTGGTCGCGGAAGCCCAGCGGATCAGCCGCTTCTTCATGGCGTTCGGCGCCGTGGTGGTGGGCATCGGCATCTGGTTCGCCTGGATGCTGACCCGCAGCATCACCACGCCGCTGCAGGACGCGGTCGTCATCGCCCGCAAGGTCGCCGCCGGCGAACTCGATACCCATGTCCATGTCGACGGCCGCGACGAGGTGTCCCAGCTGCTCAATGCGCTCAAGGACATGACCGAGAGCCTGCAGAAGATCGTCGGCGACGTGCGCATGAGCACCGACCTGATCACGACGGCGTCGCAGGAGATTGCCTCGGGCAATGCGGATCTGTCGGCACGGACGGAGTCGCAGGCCAGCTCGCTGGAAGAGACCGCCTCGTCGATGGAAGAGCTGACCACGACGGTCAAGCAGAACGCCGACAACGCGCGCCAGGCCAACCAGCTGGTGGTGTCGGCCTCGGAATTCGCGACCAAGGGCGGGCAGGTGGTGGGACAGGTGGTCGACACGATGGGGTCGATCAAGGAAAGCTCGCGCAAGATCGTCGACATCATCTCGGTCATCGACGGCATTGCGTTCCAGACCAACATCCTGGCGCTGAACGCGGCGGTGGAAGCGGCGC
>Ga0196981_1000097_pt1 | contig 92630 bp, 76 predicted proteins | sample S3_2013CmetaG_FD_155462 | JGI IMG/M metagenome (GOLD analysis project Ga0196981, IMG submission 155462) | Soil microbial communities from Anza Borrego desert, Southern California, United States - S3_20-13C | ecosystem: Environmental > Terrestrial > Soil > Desert | place: USA: California...
CGGAAGTGGTGGAGATCTTCGTCGATTTCGACGGCACGGTGATGTGGAACGGCGAGACGATCGACGAGGCGACGCTGCAGGGCAAGCTGCAGAACATCGCCGGCATGCCGGACCAGCCGGAAGTGCATCTGAAGCCCAACAAGCTGGTCGAGTACAAGTCCGTGGCGCATGTCATGGCATCGGCCCAGCGCCTGGGCGTGACCAAGATCGGCCTGGTCGGCAACGAACAATTCCTGCAATAAGCCGTACGGCCATCAACGAACAAGGGCGACCCCGCGGGGTCGCCCTTGTCATTTCCGGGCTTCGCCGGAGCGCCGGATCATTCCAGCCGCCAGACGTACTGCACGCTGGTCCAGCTCTGCTGCGGCCGGCCGTCCACCAGCGCCGGCGTGAACCGGCATTGCACCAGCGCCTGCTGCGCGCTGCGGTCGAGGTCGCGGAAACCGGACGAGCGCTCGATGCGCGACTCGACCACGCGCCCATCGGTGCCGATCAGGAACTGCAGCACCACCATGCCCTCGTTGCCCATGCGCGCGGACTGGCTCGGATAGGCAGGCTTGGCGCAGGACGAGAAATCGACCACGGCCGGGACATGCGACGGCGCCGCCGCCGCGTGCTTGCCCTGCTCCGGCGGCACCGGCAGCGACGGCCCCAGGGTGCTCGCCGTCGGCACGTCGCGCGACACCGCCGTCATCGGAGTGTCCATGGGCGCCGTCACCGGGATCTCGGGCAGGGGAATGTGCGGCATTGTCGGCTTGACGAAATCGGGTTGCCGCAGCGGTTCGACCCGCGGCGGAGGTTCGCTCGCCGGCGGCACGACGGTGACGTCGGTGACAGGCTGGATGCCCGGGAGAATGCCGCGCGCGAGGCCGTTGACCAGGCCGTAGACGAGTACCGCATGCAGTCCGGCCACGACGGCCAGACCAGCGATTTTCCTGCCGGAGGGATGCCCGTTGCTTGCGTAGTCCATGATGTCTCCTCATGTCGCCTTCGCCGGCGCCGCGCAACCGCATGCATGGCGTGTCCTGCCGTCGTCGCCATGCCCGCAGCGGCGCAAGCGAACGCTGCTGACGTTGATCGGTGGGTACTGCCAGGCCATTAGAGCATGCAGGATGGCAGCGCGCCATGCGTTGGCGAAAATCGCACATCGCGCGCGCAGGGCGCTTGGCGCGGCCGCCGCGCCGCTGTAGGCTAGGGCGGTTGCGCCGGGCGGAGACAGCCACGGCGCATGGATCCGCCGGCCGTTCAGGGGCGCAGCAGGAATTCCAGCGGCAGCGCCAGCCGTGCGCGCCAGGCCGGCTCGTTGTGGTCGGCGCCGGGGAAGACGCGCGACATCCAGTCCCTGTCGGCGCGCCAGCCCTTGGCCTGCATGACGGCATCGACCCGCTGCTGGTAAGGCGTGTAGAGCACGTCGAGGAAGCCGGTGCCGTGATCGAAGTAGATCCGGTGGCGTCCCGGCGCCGGCAGGCGCTTCTCGAGCCAGTCGATGTAGACATGCGCGATGCCCGGCGCGCGCGGGTCGCCCGGCGGCTCCAGCAGCGCGCGGTTGCCGGTGAACGGCCAGTGCGTCGACACGCAGCCGGCGCCGCCGAACACCTCCGGGTAACGCGCCAGCGCATACGACGAGATCAGCCCGCCCATGCTCGACCCCATGATCACGGTGTCCTCGCGGCCCGGCCTGGTGCGGTAGGTCTTGTCGATGAAGGGCTTGAGTTCCTCCACCAGGAAGCGCAGGTAGCCGTCTGCCAGCGGCTCGGCGCGGCCCTGCTCCGGCGTGGCGCCGACGATGCCGCGCTGTTCCGGCGTCATCGCGCGCACGGCCTCGGCCGGCGCGTATTCGCGCCAGCGCTCCGCCGTGTTCCAGATGCCGACCAGGATGGTCGGGCGGATCCTGCCGGCGCGCTGCAGCGCGACCAGGTGGCGGTCCACCGCCCACGGCTGGTTGCCCATCGACGTGGCGGGATCGGTCAGGTTCTGGCCGTCGTGCATGTAGAGCACGGCGTAGCGGGAATCGCTGCCGTCGTATCCCGGCGGCAGCCAGACGTCGACCCGGCGCGGCGCCGCGTGCTTCGACGCGAACGCCTGATAGGTGACGATGCGCGACCCTTCGGCCGACGGCAGCGCCGGTTCGGCCATCCGTTCCGCATCCTTCGCACCGGCCATGCCGCCCCCCTCCTTCTGCTCCTTCTGTTGCGCCAGCGCCTGCGGCAGCACGCCGGCGCCGGCGGCCAGTCCACCCAGCACGGCCGCGGCCAGCAGCCGGCGTCGCATCGGTTCGGTCATGGGGTCTTCCTCCTCGTCATGTGGATCACGCGATCTTCTGCAGCCAGCGTCCGCTCTTCACGCGCCAGCCGAACAGCCATACCTTGCACACTTCCTCGAGCGTCATCACCGCCACCACCGCCGGCAGCGGCCAGTGCAGCACCAGCGCGGCGAAGGCGACCAGCGGCACGTTGACCAGCCACATCGAGCACAGGTCGACCTGGAACAGCCAGCGCGAGTCGTTGCCGCTGCGCAGGATGCCGAGCGTGACCATGGTGTTGTGGGCGCGCGCGCCGAAGCCGACGCACAGCATCGTCAGCGCATCGAGCGCATCGTCGTGCAGCACCGGATCGATCGCGCCTTCCAGCCAGCCGGCGTGGCGCAGTCCCTGCACCAGCAGCGCCAGCACGATGCCGAGCGCGAAGGCCGAGCGCGACACCATGCGCAGCATGCGGCGCGCGCTGTCGGCCGCCTCGCCGAAGGCCGAGCGGCCGAGCGCATGGCCGAGCAGGATGCCGGTGGCCACCGCGCAGCCGACCACGGCGCTGATCATCACGCCGTCGACCGGCACGATCAGGTGGTAGGCGGCCAGCGCCTTCTCGCCCATGCGGCTGATGATCAGCGTGGAGGCGAGGATGCCGCCGGCCCAGGCGATCTCCTTGAGCATCAGCGGGCCGGAACTGCCCATCACCAGGTCGGCGTCGCGCCGGCGCAGTCCGGCATGCAGGCGCAGCAGCGGCCCGGGCTTCAGCGCGATGGTCAGCCAGATCATCTCGACGATGCGCGCCACCGTGGTGGCGGCCGCGGCGGCGGCCACGCCATAGGCCGGCATGCCGAAATTGCCATTGATGAACAGCACGTTGAGCACCGTGTTCACGCCCAGCGCCGCCAGCCCGGCCCACATCGGCAGGCGCGTGTTGCCGGTGCTGCGCAGCACCGCGCCCAGCGTCGACGTGATCGCCGTCAGCGGCGCGACGAAGGCGCTCCAGAACAGGAAGGTGGCGGCCGCGTCGATGACGGCGGCGTCGGGGCTGAGCAGCGCGGCGATCTCGCGCGGCCACAGCAGCGACACGACCGTCATTGGCAGCGTCAGCGCCAGCCCCAGCAGCACCGCCAGGAAGATCGGCCCGCGCGCCGCGCGCAGCCGCCGGGCGCCGGCATACTGCGCCACCAGCACGGCGGTGCCGCTCGACAGGCCTGCCAGCACCATGCCGAGGACGAAATACACGCGCCCCACCACGCCGACGCCGGCCAGCGCGGCCGTGCCGACGCCGCTGACCATCAGCGTGTCGACCAGCGCCAGCGCCGAGGACAGCAGGATCTGGATCGTCACCGGGCCGCCGAGCTTCCACAGCGTGAGCAGCACGCCGCGGTTGGTGGTCGGCAGGGACATCGTGTGCATCGAAGGCGTGTCGGCGGCGATGGTCAAGCGGGTCTTTCAAATACAGTGGATGGGATGGCGTCAGCGCCGCACGAACACCACGGCGGTGCGCGCCGGGATGAGGAAGCGGCCGGTGGCGGCGTCATGGCGCGCCTCGCGCGCGCGCCGGTCGGCGGCGCCGCGTGCCGTGTGCACCGGATGCAGCGCGAAGCGGCGGCCCTGCAGTTCCGGCACCGCGACGTCCTCGGCCTGCGTGCCGGCGTTGATGAAGTACACGATCTCGCGGAAACCCGCGCCGGCATAGCCTTCGCCGTCGAGACGGGCGCCGACCACCGTCGGCTTCTGCTGCGGGCCGGTATTGACCAGGTGCAGCCGCTGCTGCACGTCGTCGGCCGTGCGCAGGCGGAACAGCGTGGAGCTGGCGCGGATCTTCAGCAGGTCGCGGAAGGCGTCGCGCGCGAAGGCGATGTCGCGCGGCGCCGGGCGGATCGCGGCGTCGGCCAGCAGCGGCTTCATCAGCGCCCAGTCTTCGCCGTCGCGGCCGGCATTGTCCTGCCTGGGCGGCAGGCCGGTGCCGAAATAATTGTCGCGGTAGCTCCAGTCGATGCGGTTGAACCAGTCGCCCGAATCGTAGCTGTTGCGGTCGAGCGATTTCGAGCGCAGCGTGTCCATGCCGGCGTGGTAGTAGGCCACGCCCTGGCTGAAGGCCACCAGCGCGGCGCCGAGCATCTGCACGCGGGCGCGGTCGGCGGCGGAGGTGCCGCGCGGCAGCTTGAACACGTTGATGTCGAACAGCGTCTGGTTGTCGTGGTTCTCGACGTAGTTGACCACCTCGCCCGGCTGGCTGACATAGCCGGCCGGCTGGCTGCCCCCGTAGACGATGTCCGAGAGCTTCACGCGCCGGCCGCGATGGTCGGTCATCTCGACATCGCGCAGCGAACCCGCGAGGCCGACGCGCACCATGTCCGCCGCGCGCAGCAGATCGGAGGCGCTCTTGCCGCCGCCGAGCGCATTCGGATCGTAGACCAGGCCGTTGAGCCATCCCTGGCTGGCAATCAGGTTCCTGCCCGACTCGGCCGGCCCGCCGCCGCGCGCGGCATCGCGCATGCGGTCGGAGAACGTGCCGATGCCCGAGCCGTTGAGCGACAGCTGCGAGGCCTGCACGAAGCGGGCGCCGTCAGCCACCTCGCCGAAGTTCCAGCCTTCGCCGATCAGGTGCACATGGCGGCCGGCGGCGGCATTGACCTGTTTCTGCAGCGCTTCCATCACGTCGCGCGGCTGGTGGCCCATCAGGTCGAAGCGGAAGGAATCGATGCCGTATTCCTTCGTCCACAGGACGGTGGAATCGATCATCAGCTTGCCCATCATGCGGTGCTCGGTGGCGGTGTTGTCGCAGCAGGTCGAGCGCTCCACCGCGCCGGCGGCATCGAGCCGGTGGTAGTAGCCGGGCACGATGCGGTCGAGCACCGAGCTTTCCTTCTGGCCCGACACCGTGGTGTGGTTGTAGACCACGTCCATGCCGACGCGCAGACCCATGCCGTGCAGCGCCATCACCATGCGGCGCAGCTCGCGCACGCGCACCGCGCCGTCGGACGGATCGGTGGCGTAGCTGCCTTCCGGCGCATTGAAGTGGTAGGGATCGTAACCCCAGTTGAAGCAGTCCTTCGCCGCCACGGCCTGCACCGCGGCCTGCTGTTCCTCGCCGTCCGGCGCGCCCTGCACCTGGGGCGTCACGCAGCCGGCTTCCGGCACCGTGGCCAGGTCGAAGATCGGCAGCAGGTGCACGTCGGTCAGGCCGGCCCTGGCGAGCGCGCGCAGGTGGCGCGCGCCGTTGGCCCGCGCATCGGCAAAGGCCAGGTACTTGCCGCGATGGGCGGCCGGCACCGTCGGATCGTTGATCGAGAAATCGCGCACGTGCAGCTCGTAGATCGTCATGTCGGTCTGCGCGGCCAGCGGGCGCGGACGTTTGTGCGCATCCCAGCCGGCCGGCTTCGTCGCCGGCGACGCGAGGTCGGCGATGTAGCTGCGCTTCGAATCGGTGGTCAGGCTCACCGAGTACGGATCGGTGACGAGGTTACGCACCAGGCCGGACGAGGCCGTGTGCACGTCGACCACGTAGCGGTAGTAGCGGCCCGACAGGTCGCGCGGCACGCGCGCAGACCAGACGCCGCTGGCGTCGTCGCGCTGCATCGGCATGATGGCGGTGGCCGCGCCGCCGGCATCGTCGTACAGGCACAGCGCGGCCTGCTGCGCGGTCGGTGCCCACACGCGGAAATCGGTCGCGCGGCCGCGTTCCACCGTGGCGCCCAGGCGCACCCCTTCGGCTGCCGCGGCATGCAGGTCGTCGAGCGCGGCCGCATGCTGGATGCGGGTGGCTGCACGCACGGTGCCGTGCGCATCTTCCTGCACCAGCACCAGCTGGCCGCGGTGCAGCGCCGCCAGGCGCGCGCGGTCGGCCGCTGGCACCGCCAGCACCGGGCCCGCCGCGAGATGGCGGAAGCGTGCCGCCAGCGCGGCCGGCGCACTGCCGGCGACCAGGTCGAGGGCGCCGTCGGCACCGCTCGCGCGGCCGCCCACCGGCGCGGCGATGCCGCTGCCGGCGGCGTGATAGAGACGGAAGCGCAGGCCGTGGGCGGCCGCCGCGCCCGGCCATTGCAGCAGGTCGCGCGACAGCCAGACGGCGCGCGCATCGAAGGTCTGCGCCGGCGGCTGCAGCACCGTCTCGAAGCCGGCCTGGCAGGCCGCCAGGCCGGGTGGCGTGCCCTGCGCCTGGGCCGGCGCCGCGGCGAACGACAGCGCGATGGCGGCGCCGAGGATGCTGCCGCGGTGCGTGAATCGGGACTGCATGGTGTCTCCTCCGGTGATCGGTTGGCGCGACGGCGGTCTGGCCCGACGGACCCGCATCGCATATCTTTTTGCTCAGTGTTAGTGTAGCATGACTACATAAAACGCTTGTCTGCCCGCCATTTTCTTGGATCGTAGCTGATTTATCCGTGGTTTTGCATGCGCAATTGTATGTAGTTTGTCTACATAACTTGCACTTCCATGGCAGCGTACAGGAAGTGGCGCAGGCAACCCGCCCGGCCGACGTTGCCGGGGCGGATCACAAAGGGAGTCCGATCATCGACGACCACAGGAGACCCACATGCAGTTCCGCCTGGCCCCCCTCCCCGCCGCGCTGAGCGCGTGCGCGCTGTCCATCATGCTGGCCGCCTGCGGCGGCGGTTCGGGCGGCAGCCCCTCGCCCATCGCGGCGGTACCGACGCCGTCGCCCGCGCCCGCGCCCGCGCCTGCACCGGCACCCGCGCCGACGCCTGCCCCGGCGCCGACACCCACGCCCGGCCTGCCCGTCGTCGAGACCGGCGCCGTGGCCGCGGCCGATCCGGGCAGCGCGCTCCCCGAGCACTGGCAGACCGGCGCCTTCATGGAAATCTACGTGCGCGGCTACCAGGACAGCGACGGCGACGGCATCGGCGACCTGAAGGGCCTGACGCAGCGGCTCGACTACCTGCGCGACCTCGGCATCCGCGGCATCTGGCTCATGCCGGTGCACCGCAGCCAGGACCGCGACCACGGCTACGCGGTGACCGACTACCGCAACATCGAGACCGACTACGGCAGCCTCGCCGATTTCGACGAGTTCCTGCGCCAGGCGCATGCGCGCGGCATCGGCGTGATCATCGACTATCTCATCAACCACAGCGCCGCCCAGCACCCGGCCTTCCTCAACGCGCGCGCCGCCACCGACAATCCCTACCGCGACTGGTACGTGTGGCAGCCCGCCGCGCCGGCCGGCTGGTCGATCTACGGCGGCAACCCGTGGCACGCGGCCGCGACCGGCGCCTACTTCGGCGCCTTCTGGGACCAGATGCCCGACTTCAACCTGCGCAATCCGCAGGTGGTGGCCTGGCACAAGGACAACCTGCGCTTCTGGCTCAACCGCGGCGTGGACGGCTTCCGCTTCGACGCGGTCGGCAACCTGGTCGAGAACGGACCGGCCGCCTGGAAGAACCAGCCGGAGAACTATGTGCTGATGAACGACCTGCGCGCGACCGTCGCCGGCTACCAGCGCCGCTACATGGTGTGCGAGGCGCCCGACGATCCGGCCGGCTTCGGCGCGCCGAACGCCTGCGGCAGCGCGTTCGCCTTCGGCCACCAGCACGACATCGTCGACGCGGCGAAGGGCAATGCCGCCGCGATCGGGCGCGTGGCGAACTACTTCCGCACCGCCCTGCCCACCCAGGCCACCATCGTGTCGAACCATGATTCCTTCGCCGGCGCGCGCCTGTGGAACCGCGTGGACGGCAACCTGGCGCAATACCGCCTGGCCGCGGCCACCTACCTGCTGATGCCGGGCACGCCCTTCATCTACTACGGCGAGGAAGTCGGCATGGCCAATGCCGCGACGCTGCAGGGCGACCATGCGCTGCGCACGCCGATGAGCTGGAGCGCCGACACGGCGAAGGCCGGCTTCACCACCGGCACGCCGTTCCGCGCGCTGTCGGCCAACGTGGCCACGCAGAACGTCGCCGCGCAGGCGGCCGACGCGAATTCGCTGCATGCGTTCTACAAGGCGATGCTGGGCTTGCGCAACAGCCGCCCGTCGATCGCGCGCGGCAGCTACGATGCGCCCTCGGTGGGCGGCAGCACGCTGAGCTTCCGCCGCACGCTCGGCGCCGAGACCACGCTGGTGGTGATCAACTACGGCACGGCAGCATCGACGGTGCCGGTCAGCGGCCTGCCGGCCCATGCCGCGCTGACCGCGCTGTATCCGGCCGGCCAGGCCAATGCGAGCGCCGATGCGGCCGGCACCGCCAGCCTGACCGCGGCGGCGCAATCGGTCGCGGTGTATTCGGTGCGCTGACCCCTCTGACGACAGGAACCCATGACGCTATCGCATCCCTTCCTCACGGCCGGCCTCCTGGCCGCCGCCTTCGCGCTGCCGGCCGGTGCCGCGGCAGACGCCTGGCGCATCGACCGGCTCGAACCGCCGTTCTGGTGGACCGGCATGCAGCACGGCACGGTCCAGCTGATGGTGCACGGCCGCGGCATCGCCGCCCTGGAGCCGGCGTTGCAGGCGCCTGGCGTGCGGCTGGGCAAGGTCACGCGCACCGGCAATCCGAACTACCTGTTCATCGACCTCGACATCGCCGCCGACGCGGCGCCGGGCGAGATCGCGCTGCGCTTCCTCGACCGGGGCCAGCCGGTGCTGACGCATCGCTATGCGCTGCGCGCGCGCGAGGCCGGCTCGGCGCAGCGCGCCAGCTACGGCAACGGCGACGCCATCTACCTGGTGGTGCCGGACCGCTTCGCCAACGGCGATCCGTCCAACGACAATGTCGCCGGCCTGCGCGAGAAGGCCGACCGCGCGCATCCGGGCGGCCGCCACGGCGGCGACCTCAAGGGCCTGGGCGAACGGCTCGACTACATCGCCGGCATGGGATTCACGATGGTGTGGCCGACGCCCATCCTGGAAAACGACGCGGCGCGCTACTCCTACCACGGCTACGGCATCACCGACCTGTACAAGGTCGACCCGCGCTTCGGCAGCAACGAGGAGTACCGCGCGCTGGTGGCGGCGGCGAAGACGAAGGGCATCGGCTTCCTGCAGGACATCGTGCTGAACCACGTCGGGGTCCACCACTGGTGGATGCGCGACCTGCCGGCGCCGGACTGGCTCAACGGCACGCGCGAGAAGCATGCGATCACCAACCACGGCCACAGCACCGTCATGGACCCGAACGCGTCGAAGGCCGACCGCGACATCTTCACCGACGGCTGGTTCTCCGACGGCATGCCCGACCTCAACCAGCGCCAGCCGCTGCTGGCCACCTACCTGATCCAGAACAGCATCTGGTGGATCGAGTACGCCGGCCTGTCGGGCGTGCGTACCGACACCTTCGCCTATTCCGACCGCGGCTTCCTGGCCGAATGGTCGCGCCGCCTCACGCAGGAATATCCGAAGCTGAACATGGTCGGCGAGGAATGGACGAGCAACCCGGCCATCGTCGCCTACTGGCAGCGCGGCAAGCGCAACCAGGATGGCTATGCGTCGCACATGCCGGGCATGATGGATTTCCCGCTGCACGACGCGGTGCGCGCCGCCTTCGCGTCGGGCGTCGCTACGCCGGGCGCCGATCCGCAGCAGGGCCTGGTGCGCCTGTACGACACGCTGGCCAACGATTTCCAGTACGCCGATCCATACAACCTGGTGGTCTTCCCCGGCAACCACGACACCAGCCGCATCTTCGCCGCGCTCGGCGAGGACCGCGACGCGTACCGCATGGCGATCGCCTTTTACGCGACGGTGCGCGGCATCCCGCAGTTCTTCTACGGCGACGAGCTGATGATGGCCGGCCCGAAGGAACGCGACGATGGCGTGGTGCGCGCCGACTTTCCCGGCGGCTGGGCCGGCGACGCCGCCGACGCGGTCAGCGGCCGCGGCCTGGCGGCGCACCAGAAGGACGCGCAGGATTTCGTGCGCAGGCTGATGACCTGGCGCCGCGCCACGCCGGTGCTGCACCGCGGGCGCATGACGCACTTCATGCCGGACAAGGGGACGTACGTGTACTTCCGCCATGACGGCGCGCAGAAGGTGATGGTGGCGTTCAACCGCAACGCGGCCGCCGCCACGCTCGACACCGCGCGCTTCGCCGAACTGCTGGTTCCCGGCATGCAGGGCACCGACATCGTCAGCGGCAAGCCGGTGCGCATCGGCGCAACCATGGAGCTGGCCCCGAAGAGCGTCGTCATCGTCGATTTCCGCTGACGCGGCGGGCAAGGCGCCGCAGGGGGCAAGGCGGCATCGCCCCGTCCGCGGCGCGCGCCGGATCAGCGCATGCCGATGGCGACCCGCGGCGCGCGCGCCCGGAGGGCGGCACCGCCGGCACCAGTGCCGCCTGCCGCGCCGCCGCGCGGGCGCAGGCTGCTGACGCTGGCCGTGCGGCCTGCGCCGCCCGCATTGACCAGCCGGAAGGAATCGACGATCGTCGCCAGCATCTGCGCCTGCTCCTGTAGGCTCTCCGCCGCGGCGGCGGCCTGCTCCACCAGCGCGGCATTCTGCTGGGTGGTCTCGTCCATCTGCGTGATCGCCTGGTTGACCTGCTCGATGCCTTCGCTCTGCTCGCGGCTGGCGGAGGTGATGTCGCCCATGAAGCCGGCCGCCTCGCGCACCGAGGCCACGATCTGGTCCATGGTCTGGCCGGCGCTGCCGACCATGCGGCTGCCTTCTTCCACCCGTCCGACCGAATCGTCGATCAGCGCCTTGATCTCCTTGGCGGCCGCGGCCGAGCGCTGGGCCAGGTTGCGCACCTCGGCCGCCACCACCGCGAAGCCCCTGCCCTGCTCGCCGGCGCGCGCCGCCTCGACGGCCGCGTTCAGCGCGAGAATATTGGTCTGGAAGGCGATGCCGTCGATGACCGAGATGATGTCGACGATCTTCTTCGACGATGCCTGGATCGATGCCATCGTGCCGACCACCTGGCCGACGGCGTCGCCGCCGCGCGTGGCCGCCTCGGAGGCGGCCCGCACCAGCTTGTCCGCATCGTAGGCGTTCTGCGCATTCTGCTTCACCGTCGCGGTCAGCTCTTCCATCGACGAGGCCGTCTCCTCCAGGCTGCTGGCCTGGGACTCCGTGCGCGCCGACAGGTCGGCATTGCCCGAGGCGATCTCGCCCGCGCCGTTGTTGACCAGACCGGTGACTTCCTTGATCTGGCCGATCAGCAGCTTCATGTTGGTCTGCAGGATGCGCAGCGACTGGTTCAGCCGCGCGATCTCGTCGTTGCCGCTTGCCGTGATCCTGCCGGTCAGGTCGCCCGCGCTCATGCGGTCGATGTCGGCGACGATCTTGCCGAGCCGGCCGACGGTGCCGCGCTGCACGAGGAATCCGGATGCGCCGGCCAGCACCATGCCCGCCAGGGCCAGGGCCGCCAGCCAGCCATCCTCGCCCGGCGCCTCGGTGGCCGCCAGCAGCAGCACCAGGAAGAACAGCGCAACGGTCGCGCCGCTCGAGATCGCGATGCGTGCGTTCATCGACAGGCGGCGCAGAATGTCGGCGCGGCCGGCCAGGCTGCGGCGCGTCACGGCGCCATCGCGGATCAGCAGGTCGCGGTCGCCGCCGCGGATGGCCGCGTAGGCTTTCTCGGCCGCCGCCACCTGCTCGCGGCCCGGCTTGACGCGGATCGACGTGTAGCCGACCACCCGGCCGTTCTCCATCATCGGCGCCGCGTTGGCCTCCACCCAGTAGTAGTCGCCGTTCTTGCAGCGGTTCTTGACCAGGCCGGTCCAGGCGCGGCCTGCCTTGAGCGCGCGCCAGAAATCCTCGAACGCTTCGCGTGGCATGTCGGGATGGCGCACGATGTTCTGCGGCGCGCCGAGCAGCTCCTCTTCGGAAAAGCCGCTGATCTCGACGAAGTCGCGGTTGACGTAGGTGATCCGGCCCTTGAGGTCGGTCTTGGAGACGACGGTCTGGTCGTCGCGCAGGATGTATTCATTGGCCGTGACCGGCAGGTTCTGTCGCATGTTTCCCTCTTTACATGATGCGGCGTCTGGGTCGACAGCTCTTCTTGGTTGCATTGGCCGGATGGCGCAGGTATGAAACGGATGTTCGCGGCCGGGGCCGGGATGTCCGCGTCTGGCCACAGTCTCGGTCAATGGCATGGCGTTGTGTACGCGAACTACACGCCGATACAAAACAGCGCGACAATCGCACCGATCGCGTGGGTTTCCGACGCACGGCATGCGCCGCCTGTTGTAACGGCGCCGCAGGATTGCCTGAATCGCCACGCCGCCGATCCGACGATGTGCACGGGGACTTCTGGTATATAGTGATCGGCAGACGAGAGGGGGTGAACCATGAAGACACCCGACATGCCGGAGGACGAATCGCAGCGGCTGCAGACGCTGCAATCGCTGCATCTGCTCGACACCGGTCCCGAGGAGCGCTTCGACCGGCTCACGCGGCTGGCGCGCCGCGTGTTCGGCGTGCCGGTCGCGCTGGTCAGCCTGATCGACGAGAACCGCCAGTGGTTCAAGTCGCGCAACGGCCTCGACATCACGGAAACCCCGCGCCGCATCTCCTTCTGCGGCCATGCCATCCTCGGCGACGACATCTTCATGGTGCCCGACGCCACGCTGGACGAACGCTTCGCCGACAACCCCCTCGTGACCGGCCCGCCGCACGTGCGCTTCTATGCCGGCATGCCGCTGCGTGCCTTCGATGGCCGCAAGATGGGCACGCTGTGCCTGATCGACCATGCGCCGCGCAGCTTCACGGAAGACGATGCCCGCGCGCTGCGCGACCTGGCCGCGATGGCGGAACAGGAACTGGCCGCGATCCAGCTGGCCACGCTCGACGAGCTGACCCGCATCTCCAACCGGCGCGGCTTCATGATGCTGGGGCGCTACAGCCTCGAGGTCTGCCGTCGGCAGCAGCTGCCGGCCACGCTGGTGTTCATCGACCTCGACAATTTCAAGCCGGTCAACGACCGCTTCGGCCACGCCGAAGGCGACCGCGCGCTGGCGGAATTCGCGCGGCTGCTGCAGGCGAACTTCCGCGCCTCCGACCTGGTGGCGCGCATCGGCGGCGACGAATTCGTGATCCTGCTGTCGGACGCGACGCTGGAACAGGCCGGCATCGCGGTGGAGAAATTCTCGGATGCGCTGGCGCAGCTCAACCGCACCCCGGGGCGCGGCTACGAGCTCGCGTTCTCGTCGGGCGTGGTGGCCTTCGATGCCGGCCGCCATGCCTCGGTGGACGACCTGCTGCAGGAGGGCGATGCGCTGATGTACCGGATGAAAGCGCAGCGGCACGGACGCTAGCGCCGGCGGATTTGCCGGGCCGTACGCAACTTGTCCCCGGCGCCGGCTTCCAACTGGCGTTGTCCTGTCCGGAGACACTGCCATGACCATCCTGCCGCTCCTGCCTGCGCGCAAGCTCGGGCATCTCTTCCTTGCCTGTTGCGTCTTCCTGCTGGCCGGTTGCGCCACGGGAAGAATCACGCCCGACGACGCGCAGCGTGTCGCCGGCAAGACCTATGTCATCACCGGCGCATCGAGCGGCTTCGGCCGCGGCGTCGCGCTGCGGCTGGCGGAGATGCGCGCCAACGTGGTGCTGGCGGCGCGCCGGGCCGAGGTATTGCAGGAAGTCGCCGCCGAGGCGCGGGCGAAAGGCGGCGTGCCGCTGGTGGTGCCGACCGATGTCGCGCAACCCGGCGACATGGAGCGCCTCGCCGCGGCGACGCTGGAACGCTTCGGCCGCATCGATGTCTGGATCAACAATGCCGGCGTCGGCGCGATCGGCCATTTCGAGGACATCCCGCTGGCCGACCATGCGCGCGTGGTCGACGTCAACCTCAACGGCGTGATCTACGGCAGCCACATTGCCCTGCGCCAGTTCCGCCGCCAGGGCCACGGCACGCTGGTCAACATCGGCTCCGTCGAAAGCGAAGTGCCGCTGGCCTACCATGCGTCCTATGCGGCGACCAAGGCGGCCGTGCTCGGCCTCGGACGCGCGCTCAGCGAGGAGATCCGCCTGTCCGGCGCGGCGGGCCGCATCGCGGTGTCGACCGTGATGCCGTGGGCGGTCGACACGCCCTTCTTCGAGCACGCCGCCAACTACAGCGGCGGCAAGCCGCGCATGGCGCTCATGGATGGTCCGGAGAAAGTGGTCGATGCCATCGTCTGGGCCTCGCTGCATCCGCGCGAGGAAGTGCCGGTCGGCTGGAAGGCGGTCGGCGCCACGGTGGCCCATCGCCTGTTCCCGGATCTCACGGAAAGCCTCGCCGGCAACATCATCCACCACTACCAGTTCGAAACGTCGACCCCGGCGCCGCGGACCGCCGGCACGCTGCATGTGCCGATGCGCGCCGGCACCGGCATCGCCGGCGGCGTGCGCCAGCGCATGGCCGGCGAGGATGCGCAGCGGCGCGGGGAAATCCGCTCCAGCGGCAAGTGAGCATGATGCGGCGGCCGATGCCGCTGCGGCCGGCAGCGCCGATGCTCAGGCGGCGGCCGCCTTGTCGCCGAACAGGAATTCCGCCCGCTGGAACAGGATCCACGAGGTGACCACGTACTTGTCGCCGCTGGTGGACACGTTGCCGCGGTGGGAATGGGTGAAGCCGGCCGGCGCGATGATCAGGCGACCCTGGCGGGCTTCCACCTTGCGGCGCTGGTAGTAGAACTCGGTCTCGCCGCCGTCGGCGACGTCGTTGAGGTAGAACTGGAACAGCAGCACGCGGTGCAGGCTGTCGCAGGTCGCGTTCTGCGGATAGATCTCGGAATGCCAGTGGTGGTAGCCCCCGCTGCCCTGCAGGTATTTCTGCACGTTGATGTGGCCGCAGCGGTAGAGCGTGCGCACCAGCTCGTCGAGGTTGGGGCGGCCGCACTCGTCGAAGTTTTCCGGCGACAGCGTGACCGGCTGGCCGGTCTGCGGATGCGCCACCTGCGGCGACAGCGCGCCCATCAGCAGCATGCGGTACTTGTCCATGTACTGCTGCAGGTGCTTCTGCACCGTCATCGACAACAGCGCCGTGATGTCGCGCCATTCGTCGTGACGGCTGATGGTCAGGTCCCAGCTATCCTTCTTGGCCGTGTCGACGCCCTGGCCGGTGCGGCCGCGCATCTTCTTGTCGCTCGCCTCGAAGCGCTCGATGACCTGCGCGCATTGTTCCGGCGTCAACGCGCCGTCGTAGAGTTCGATGAAATCGTCCATGGGGTCTCCTGCCGGAGCCGTGCCTGTACACCCCTTCCCCCTGGCAGGGGGAGGGAATCGCCGGTGGCATGCCGGCGACAATCGCCGGCAACAGCGCACCGGACGCCTGCCGGCTCCCGATGCCGACATCTTACCGTGCGCCCAGGCGCATCCGGCGATTTCCGGATCGACTCAACGCTCCTGCATCAGCATCGCGCGCGTCGCGAACTGCTCGTGGGTACCCGCCCAGCTGCAGGCATAGGCGCCGCCGATGGCGCCGCGGCGCATGCATTCGCGCCACGGTTCGCCCTCCAGGAAACCCGACAGGAAGGCCGCCACGAAGGAATCGCCGGCGCCGTTGGTGTCCACCACCGGCAGGCCGACGTCGGCGATGCCGACATGCTCGACGCCGGCCGCGCCGCGCACCAGCAGGTAGCTGCCCTCGCCGCCGGCCATCACCACCACGCTGCGCGCCACGCCGTGGTCGAGGATGTCGCGCATCACCTCCACGTGGCGGCCGCGCACCTGGGCCATCGACAGGAACACGATGTCGGACTTGTAGGCAAAGTCGCGGTGATAATCGTTGACGCCGTCCCAGTCGTGCAGGTCGGTCGACACCGTGCAGCCGGCCGCGCGCGCGGCCGGATACACGTGGCGGCCCCAGTCCATGATCGACACGTGCACATGGCGTGCCGCGGCCAGCGCCGGCTCGTAATGCTCGGGCGGCATGACCAGGCCGTGCGGATGGCGGCCGTCGTAGAGCGACAGGCGGCGCCCTTCCGCATCGACCAGGTTGACGCTGCGGCGCGTACCGCTCGGATGCACCACGTAATGGAAGTCGAGTCCGCGCTCGTCATAGCGACGCAGGATCTTCTTGCCCTGCTCGTCGTCGCCGATGTAATCGACGAACTTCACCTTCATGCCCAGCGCCAGCGCGCCGAGCGCCACGCCGTTGCCGGTGTGGGCCACGTAATCGATGATCGGGCCGACGTGGATCGAATCGCGCACGGGCAGCGGCAGCGACTCGACACGGACGATCGTGTCGATGCCGACGCCGCCGATGACGAGCAGGTCCAGGGATTTCATGCGTTGCGCTCCAGGAAGGGGTGGGCGGATCGGAAGGGACATGCCGCGTCCCGCCCTGCGGCGGGACGCGGCACCGGCGTCAGGCCGGCTTGCTGCCGTACCAGGCGCCGCAGGCGGGCAGCGTGACGACGGCGCCGTCCGCCTTGCCCGGCAGGCCGTGACCCGCGAGCGGCGTGCAGCCCTGCGCGGCTTCCAGCTCGAAGCTCACCGGCGCCAGGCCCAGGTTGAAGGCCACCACCACCGCCGGCTGGCCCGGCAGCGTGCGCTCGAAGGCCAGCACCGGTTCCGGCGCATCGAAGAAGCGGATCGCGCCGCGCGTCAGCTGCGGCACGGTCTTGCGCCAGGCCATGAAACGGCGCACGAAATTCAGCGGCGAGGCCGGATCGTGCTCCTGGGTGTCGGGCGCGTTGGCCGCGTGCTGCGCATACACCGGCAGCCACGGCTTGCCGGTGGAAAAGCCGGCGTTCTTCTCCTTGCTGTTCCACGGCATCGGCGTGCGGCAGCCGTCGCGGCCCTTGAACTCGGGCCAGAAGGTGATGCCGACCGGGTCCTGCAGGTCCTCGAAGGCGACCTCGGCCTCGACCAGCCCGAGCTCGTCGCCCTGGTAGTAGCACGGCGTGCCGCGCAGCGAGCCCTGCATCGCCCACACCACCTTGGCGTAGTCGCGGCCGGCGTCCGGTCCGCCCCAGCGCGACATCACGCGCGCCACGTCATGGTTGCCGACCGACCACGAGGCCCAGCCGCCCTTGACGCGCTCCTCGAATTCCTCGACCTGGGTGCGGATGTGATGCGCGCTCTTTTCCCTGGTCAGCAGGTTGAAGCTGTAGGCCATGTGCAGCTTGTCGCCGCCGCTGGTGTACTGCGCCATCACGCCGAGCGAATCGTCGGAACCGATCTCGCCGATCGCCACCGCGTTGTATTCGTTGAGCAGCGTGCGCGTCTTCACCATGAACTCGAGATTCTCGGGGCGCGTGTTGTCGTAGATGTGCGCCTGCATGCCGTAGGGGTTGGTGATGTCGACGCTGGTGGCGTTCTGCCTGGCCGCCGGCGGGTTGTCGCGCAGCTCGAGATCGTGGAAATGGAAGATGCAGGCATCCATGCGGAAGCCGTCGACGCCGCGCTCGAGCCAGAAGCGCATGTTGTCCAGGTGCGCCTGCTGCACCGCCGGCTCATGGAAATTCATGTCCGGCTGGCTGGCCAGGAAGTTGTGCAGGTAATACTGGCGGCGGCGCGTGTCCCACTGCCAGCTCGAACCGCCGAACACCGACAGCCAGTTGTTGGGCGGCGTGCCGTCCGGCTTCGGATCGGCCCAGACATACCAGTTGGCCTTCGGGTTGTCGCGGCTGCTGCGGCTCTCGACGAACCACGGATGCAGGTCGGAGGTATGCGACAGCACCTGGTCGATCATGATCTTCAGGCCGAGCGCATGGGCGCGCTCGATCAGCTTGTCGAAATCGGCCAGCGTGCCGAAGATCGGATCGACGTCGCAGTAGTCGGACACGTCGTAGCCGAAATCGCGCATCGGCGAAGTGAAGAACGGCGAGATCCAGACGATGTCGACGTTCAGGCTGGCGATGTAATCCAGCCTGGCGGTGATGCCGGGGATGTCGCCGATGCCGTCGCCGTTGGAATCGAAGAAGCTGCGCGGATAGACCTGGTAGATGACGGCTTCGCGCCACCAGTCGGGATTCTGGGAAGTCGGGGCAATGACGGAGGTCATGTGTCTGGCTCGTTGTTGTCGGAGTGTTGTGAGAATCGTGGCGGCGGCTGCCGCCTCATTGTCGCTCGCCCAGGATGAACACCCTGAGCGGCCTGCCGGCGAATGCCAGCGTTTCCTCGCCGATCGTCGCCGGCTTGCCGTTGATCGTGGCCGTGGCCGGCGGCGCGTCGCCCAGCAGCAGCACGCGGGCGGCGATGGCGCCGAAACCGTCGGCGGTCTGCCGCAGCGTCACGTCCACGTGGTCGCCGCGGCGGCTTGCTTCCAGCTGCAGCACGCTGCGCGCGCCCTGCTGCCAGCGGAAGGAAATCCCGTCGTCGGCGGCATGGGTGCAGGTGGCCGTCTGACCGGCTTCCAGCACCACCAGCAGGTCGACGGTCGCCAGGTCGCTGCGGTTGTCGGTGCGCACGCCGGGCTGCATCGGCAGCACCGACGGCGCCGCCAGGAACAAGGGGGTCGTGGCCGGCGCATTGGCATGCTCGAGCGTGTCGCCGGCGCCGGCGAAGCGCCCGGCCAGCACGTCGTACCAGCGATTGCCGTCGCGGTGGCGCGGCAGCAGGACGGTGCGCGTCGTCGCCGCCAGCGCCACGAACGGCGCCTGCAGGATCGCGTGGCCGACGAAGAACATGTCGTCGCAGCGGTCGAATGCATCCGACGGATCGTGGTACCACACCGGGCGCAGGATCGGGTCGCCCCGCTCCGCCTGCTCGATGAAGACATTGTAGAGATACGGCAGCAGCTTGTAGCGCAGGCGGATGTAATCGGTGACGATCGCGGTCGTCTCGTCGTCGCGCGTCCACGGTTCCTGGTCCGGCTCGCCCTTGATCTTGTGGTTGCGCAGGAAGGGGAACAGGAAGCCCAGCTTGTACCAGGCGCGCATCAGGTCGGCGCTCGCTTCCAGCGCGAAGCCCGGCACGTCGGGTCCGTTGAACGGCATGCCCGACACCGACAGGTTCAGCGACAGCGCGATGGTGCCCTTCATGTGATGTTCGTTCGACATGTTGTCGCCGGTCCACAGCGCGCTGTGCCGCGCCTGCGACAGGAAGGCGGAACGCGAGATCACGAAGGGCCGCTCGTCCGGGTTGGCCATCAGCATGCCGTCCCGCGTGGCGACCGCCATGCCGAGCGCGTACTGGTTGTGCCAGGCCGAGTGCGGCAGTTCGCCCTTCCCGAAACGCATGTCCTCCAGCGGCGACGAGCCGGTGGACGGATCGTTCATGTCGATCCAGTAGCCGCCGAAGCCGCGCCGCGTGAAGTCGCGCACCTGCTCGGCCCAGAAGGCGCGGCCGTCCTCCAGCGAATAGTCTGGGAACACGGTGTAGCCCGGCCATACGTAGCCGATGTAATCCTCGCCCTCGATGGTCTTGCACAGCAGGTCGCGGCGCTTCGCCTCGGCGTACACCGGGTAGTCGGGATCGCGGCGCAGGCCCGGGTCGAGGATGGGCACGACGCGGTGGCCACGCTCCTTCAGTGCCGCGACCTGGGCCTCGAGGTCGGTGAAGTGCCGGTCGTCGACGGTGAACACGCGGAAGCCATCCATGTAGTCGATGTCGAGCCACAGGCCGTCGTTGGGAATCCGGCGCTTCTCGTATTCGTCGGCCAGGCGCTTCAGGTCGTCGTAGCATTGGTAGCCCCAGCGGCACTGCTGGTGGCCCAGCGCCCACAGCGGCGGCAGGGGCGTCCTGCCCTGCAGCGCCTGCAGCTTGCGCACCAGGCCGTCGGGACGCTCGTCGACGGCGATCCACACGTCGGGCTGGCCGTCGCGCGAGCCGAAGAACAGTTCGCGCACGAAGGGACCGGCGCCCGGCTGGAAGATCGCTTCCCCGGCGCCGGTGTTCATGAAGACGGCGTGGGGATTGTCGACCACGATGCCGACCCAGCGCCCCTGCGTCTTCACGATCAGCACCGGGAAGCTGGCGTACATCGGGTCGGTCGACGCGTGCTCGATCTGCTTCCAGTAGAAGTCGCCGAAGACGTCGGTGTTCCAGAAGGTGGTGCGCTTGCCGGACAGCTCGAAGCCGATGTTCTTCTCGCCCATGCCGTAGAAGCGGTCGGCCTCGTGGTAGGGAAAGGCGAACAGCCATTTGCTGCCGCACACGCCGAAGCCGCGGCCTTCCTGCGACTGCAGCAGCGTCGTGCCGAGGAAATCGAGCCTCAGTTCGCCGCGGCGGCCGGCCGACAGCGTCGCGCGCGAGGGCGTGCCGGCGAATTCGCCGGCATCGAGCGTGGCGAAGCTGTCGCTGCCGCGCGGCCAGCGCGGCCCCTTCACTTGTAGACGGAAAACATCGGAACCGGCGTCGACGATCTCCACGCTTTGGCTTTCCGCTGCGGAAAAGACAAAATTGTTCGTGGTTTCGACCTTGTGGAAATACATGGATCCCGACCTTTCTCGCGGTAGCGGCGGCGACCGGGTCGCCCTGCCCCGCACCGAACGATCGCCTGTGCAGGCAATCTTGTTGTTTCGTGTAGTTTAGCTACAAACAGATTCCGCGTCAAAACCAGCAAGTCTTTGATTTGTATGGATATGTGATTTATTGCAACGCCAAAAACCCATCGGAAGCTTGTCAAATCTGCGTATTCTTGTTTGAAATATTACTTCAACTACGGTACATTATCCAGCAATGACAATTGGCGCGCCGCGCCGGCTGCAACAGCCGGCAGACGGCGCCGCAACGGGATGCGTTTTCCGGCCGATCCGCCGGGGACCGGAAGAGACAACAGGCCGCGGCGCCGCAAGGCGCGCCTTGCGCGGCCCGGAATCCGCAGCGATGCGGCACGGAGGTGAGACGTGGCAGATGTTCGGCTGAGCGGCGTGGAAAAAGCCTATGGCGATGTGAAGATCCTGCACGGGATCGATCTCGAGATCCGCGACGGCGAGTTCATGGTCTTCGTCGGCCCCTCGGGCTGCGGCAAGTCGACCCTCCTGCGCGTGATCGCCGGCCTGGAAGACATCACCGGCGGCGAGCTGCGCATCGGCGGCCGCCTGGTCAACGACGTGCCGCCGGCCGAGCGCGGCATCGCGATGGTGTTCCAGTCGTACGCGCTGTATCCGCACATGGACCTGTACGACAACATGGCCTTCGGCCTGAAGCTGGCCAAGGTGCCGAAAGACGAGATCGACCGCCTGGTGCAGCATGCCGCCAAGATCCTCCACATCGACCACCTGCTCGACCGCAAGCCGAAAGACCTGTCGGGCGGCCAGCGCCAGCGCGTGGCGATCGGCCGCGCGATCGTGCGCAAACCCGAGGTGTTCCTGTTCGACGAGCCGCTGTCCAACCTCGACGCCGCGCTGCGCGTGCGCATGCGCTATGAATTCGCCAAGCTGCACGAAGACCTCAAGACCACGATGGTCTACGTGACCCATGACCAGGTCGAGGCGATGACGCTGGCCGACCGCATCGTGGTGCTCTCGGCCGGCCGCATCGAACAGGTCGGCGCGCCGCTGGAGCTGTACGAGCATCCCGACAATCTCTTCGTGGCCGGCTTCATCGGCTCGCCGCGCATGAATTTCATCCAGGCCGAGGTGGTCGAGGCCAGCGCCGCGCACGCGCTGGTGCGCCTTGCCGACAATTCCCTCATCCGCGCCACGGTCGAGGCATCGCGCGCGCGCGCCGGCGACAAGGTCACGCTGGGCATCCGCCCCGAGCATTTCGCGACCGGCGCCGCCGACAACTGCATCCGCACCAACATCACCTTCGTCGAATCGCTCGGCAGCACCACGCATGCGTACTGCGCCTTCCCGGGCGTGGACGAGGCGCTGACCTGCGAACTCGGCGGCGGCTCGCGCATCGGCGCCGGCACCGACGTGTCGCTCGGCCTGCCGGCCGACAAGTGCTACCTGTTCGACAAGGATGGCCATGCCTTCCGCCGCCTGGCGGCGGACAGCCAGGCCGCGGCGCAGGCGCAGGCGGCAGCATGAAGCCGTCCCGTCTTGCCAAAGCCGCGGCGATCGCGGCCGCCCTGCCGGCCCTGCTGCTGCCGGCCGCGCCGGCGCGGGCCGAGGACGGGCTCAAGCTGCTGGTCTGGATCAACGGCGACAAGGGTTACAACGGCCTGCAGAAGGTCGGCGATTCCTTCTTCGCCAAATCGGGCGTGAAGGTGGTGGTGCAGCATCCCGAGGATGCGCCGTCGAAGTTCCAGGCCGCGGCCGGCGCCGGCAAGGGCCCGGACATCTTCTGCTGGCCGCACGACCGCGTCGGCGAATTCGCCAAGTCGGGCCTGATCGTGCCGGTCACGCCGGGCAAGCGCATCCGCGACGAGATCGACGAGGATGCCTGGAAGGCCTTCGTCTACCGCGGCAAGACCTGGGGCTACCCGGTCGCGATCGAGGCGATCGGCCTCATCTACAACAAGGCCCTGGTGAAGACGCCGCCGGCCAGCTTCGAGGACGTGATGAAGCTCGACCGCGAGCTGTCCGCGCAGGGCAAGAAAGCGATCATCTGGGATTTCAACACCTCGTTCTTTTCCTGGCCGCTGCTGGCCGGCGCCGGCGGCTACGTGTTCGGCCGCGACAAGAACGGCGAGTACGATCCGCGCAACGTCGGCGTCAACACGCCGGGCGCGGTCAAGGGCGGCCAGCTGATGGCCGACCTGATCGCCGGCGGCCACCTGCCGCGCGGCGTGAAGTATTCGCAGGCCGAGGCGGCCTTCAACAACGGTAGCACCGCGATGTTCATCTCCGGCCCCTGGGCCTGGGACAATGCGCGCCGCAGCAAGATCGATTTCGGCGTCGCGCCGATCCCGGCCGTCGACGGCAAGCCGGCCAAGCCCTTCGTCGGCGTGCTCGGCTGCATGATCACCGCGCCGTCCAAGGTCAAGGACATCGCCCGCGAGTTCCTCGAGAACCATCTGCTGCGCGTCGAGAACCTCAAGGTGGTCGACGCCGACGTCGCGCTCGGCGTGCCGGCCAACAAGGCGTTCTACCGCGAGCTGTCAGCCAATCCGAACATCCGCGCCACGATGGAGAACGCGCGCCGCGGCGAAGCGCTGCCGAACATCCCGGAGGCGGGCCGCTTCTTCACCGCGATGGACGCCGCCTTCGAGGCGATCACCAACGGCCGCCAGTCGGCCAGGGAGGCGCTCGACGGCGCCGCCGCCCGCATGCTGGTGCGCTGACATGAGCACGCCGCGTCAGGACAATTACAGGGGACATGGTCCGATGAACTCGATCAACTGGGACCGCTGGCTGACCTGGTCGGTCGCCGCCGGCCTCGGCGCGCTGATGCTGTGGCTGGTGTTTTCCATCTATGCCGCCGGCCAGGCGCTGTGGGCGCTGGGCTTGCTGGTGCTGGTGTCGCTGGCTTTCTACGTGTACCTGTCGAAGGCCAACTTCGCCTACCGCTATCTCTTCCCGGGCCTGGCCGCGATGGCGGTGTTCGTGGCCTTCCCGTTGCTGTACACGGCGCAGATCGGCTTCACCAATTATTCGTCGAACAACCTGCTGAGCTTCGAGCGCGCCACCGCCTACCTGCTGGACCAGACGTCCAGCGACGAGGCGCACGCCATGGATTTCACGCTGCACGATGCCGGCAACGAATTCCGCCTGGTGCTGATGCCGCGCCACGAACAGGCCGACGAGCAGGACCCGGCCAGGCTGCGTGCGCTGCAGGCCGGCGCCTTCGTGTCGCCGCCGCTGGCCCTGCTGTCGGCCAGGAAGCCGGTCGAGGTGCAGATGCTGCCGTTCTCGGCGGAGAAGGTCCGCATCGGCCCGGCGCTGCCGCTGAAGGACGTGCTGGCCCATCGCAGCGCGCTGATGGCGCTCACGCTCGCCCTGCCCGACGGCAAGAAGCTCAACTATGCCGGCGTGCGCGAGTTCGCCCCGATCAGGAAGGTGTGGCAGAAGAACCCGGACGGCTCGCTGCTGCAGGTCGACACCGGCGCCGTGTACAGGCCGAACTTCGATACCGGCTACTACGAGACCGCCGCCGGCGACCGCATGCAGCCCGGCTTCAAGGTCAACATCGGCATCGAGAACTACAAGCGCATGCTGCTCGATCCGGATTTCCGCGGCCCCTTCGTCAAGATCTTCCTCTGGACCGTGGTGTTCTCGGCGATGACGGTGGTGCTGACCACCGCCGTCGGCATGACGCTGGCGGTGATGCTGAACTGGGAAGCGCTGCGCTTCCGCACCGCCTACCGCACGCTGCTGTTCCTGCCCTACGCGGTGCCGAGCTTCATCTCGATCCTGGTGTTCAGGGGCCTGTTCAACCAGAACTTCGGCGAGGTCAACATGGTGCTCGACGCCCTGTTCGGCATCAAGCCGGCCTGGTTCGCCGACCCGCTGCTGGCGCAGACGATGGTGCTGATCGTGAACACCTGGCTCGGCTATCCCTACATCATGGTGCTGTGCTCGGGCCTCCTGAAGTCGGTGCCGTCGGACCTGTACGAAGCGTCCGCGATCGCCGGCGCGTCGCCGCTGACCAATTTCTTCAAGATCACGGTGCCGCTGATCATCAAGCCGCTCACGCCGCTGCTGATCTCGGTGTTCGCGTTCAACTTCAACAATTTCGTGCTGATCGCGCTGCTGACCGACGGCCGCCCGGACTTCCTCAACACCAAGCTGCCGGCGGGCACCACCGACATCCTGGTGTCCTACACCTATCGCATCGCCTTCCGCGACTCGGGCCAGAACTTCGGCCTGGCGGCGGCGATCTCGACGGTGATCTTCTTCATGGTGGCGACGATCGCGCTGGTCAACATGCGGCTGGCCAAGGTCAACGCGGAACGCAAGTAAGGGGGCAGAACATGGCTATCGTCACCGGAAAGAAACAGCGCTGGCGCATCTTCGCGGCCCACGCCTTCCTGTGGGCGCTGATCGCGCTGATGATGCTGCCGCTCTTGGCGGTGATCTCGATCTCGCTGCGGCCCGGCAATTTCGCGACCGGCTCGCTGATCCCGACCGACATCAGCCTGGAGCACTGGAAGCTGGCGCTCGGCATCCCGGTGCAGACCGCCGACGGCGCGCTGATCGAGCCGCCCTTCCCGGTGCTGCGCTGGCTATGGAACTCGGTCAAGGTGGCCGGCATCACCGCCTTCCTGATCGTGGCGATCTCGACCACCGCGGCCTATGCGTTCGCGCGCCTGAAGTTCCGCTTCAAGACCACCATCCTCAACGGCATGCTGGTGCTGCAGATCTTTCCGGCGGTGCTGGCGCTGGTGGCGATCTACGCGATCTTCGACACCATCGGCACCTACGTGCCGTGGCTGGGCATCGAGACCCATGCCGGCCTGATCGTCGCCTACCTCGGCGGCATCGCCACCCACGTATGGACCATCCGCGGCTATTTCGAGACGATCCCCGTGGAGATCGAGGAGAACGCCAAGGTCGACGGCGCCTCGCACTGGCAAGCCTTCCGCCACGTGCTGCTGCCGATGGCGGTGCCGATCCTGATGGTGGTGTTCGTGCTGGCCTTCGTCGGCATCATCATCGAGTACCCGGTCGCGTCCGTGCTGCTGCGCGAGGAGCAGAACCTGACGCTGGCGGTCGGCTCGAAATACTACCTGCTGGAACAGCGCTACCTGTGGGGCGACTTCGCCGCGGCCGCGGTGCTGTCGGGTCTGCCGATCACCGCGGTGTTCCTGCTGGCGCAGCGCTGGATCGTCTCGGGCCTGACGGCCGGCGGCGTGAAGGGCTGATGGTCGGGCGGCAATCGCTGCGCACAACGAGCAACTCCCGCCCGGCGATGCAGAGCGCCGGGTTTTCCGGCCGGGGAAACCCGGCCTTTTCTTTTTGCCGGCGTAGAATGGCGCACCCACTTGACCCACCCGTGCCATGACCGACCGCGATCCCCTTCTCGACACGCTCTGCGCCGACCTGCGGGCCGCCCACGGCGCCCATGCCATCGTCCTGTACGGCTCGCACGCCGACGGCACGGCCACGCCGGAAAGCGATGTCGACATCGCGGTCTTTGCCGACGTCGAGCGCGAGCTGCGCGACGCGCGCTGGGTGCATGGCGTCTTCCTCGATGCCTTCGTCCATCCGCTGGCGTTGCTCGATGCGGAGCCGGGCGACGCGTTGCTCAAGCTCGGCGACAGCGTGGTGCTGCTGGACGACGATGGCCGCGCGGCGCGGCTGGTGGAGCGCGTGCGGGCGAAGCTCGCTGCAGGACCCGCAGCGCTGGCGGAGGACGATGCGCAGATGCGGCGCACCTGGGCCTGGAAGATGATGGACCGCATCGGCCGCGGCGATGCCGAGGGCGACTACCGCCGCCACTGGCTGCTGATGCAGTTGCTGGAAGACTGGTTCGCGCTGCGCGGGCGCTGGTATCTCGGGCCCAAGCGCGCGCTGGCGTGGCTGCAACGGGAAGATCCGGCGGCGCATGCGCTGTTCGCCGCCGCGTTGCGGCCGGGTGCGGAGGACGCCGCCATCCGTGCGCTGGTCACGGCCGCCGCCGGCCCCGATCCTCGCTCGGGCCATCCGACGCCACCCGTCAACACGCCGCGGTAATGCACGTCGGACCAATGCCGTCGCCCGCACCCGCGTCCCGCCGGCGCTGCACCGGCACGCTCATGGCTTCGGCGCCGCGGCGAACGGAGTAGCCATCGACCCGGCGCACGCCGGCGCCGTGCAGCAGCCGCACCAGCGCGCATTGCGTTCGCTGCGGGGACCGCCGCACACGAGTGTCGGCTCATGCGCCCTGCCAGTTCAATGAGCAATCTGGCATAGCCACTATGGGCGACCACCACCGGTTTCGTGCGATGAACCGCACAAGTGACAGGCTGACAAGCACGCAGGCGGCGCAAGTCTTGCGGCATTTCTACAAGACAGCCGTCCATGCATTCCCGATACTCGCGGTCCCGATGCACATCGGTCCACCGAACCTGTCATTCAACCTACAAGGAGCGAACCATCTTGCGCGTACTTTCCATTCCGGAGCTTCTCCTGGTCGCCGGCGGCACGACCGACAAGCAGCAGAAAACCCCGACTCCGGCGCCGACGCCGTTGCCGTCGGCACAGGGCGGCCCCGCCAACTCGGGAGGGTCGACCCAGGGCACCATGTCGGCCGAACCGGGCCTGGGCCATATCATTCCGTCGCCGATCACGGTAGGCGTACCGATCGCCATCTACGGCGCGGTCAGTGCCTACCAGGGTGTAGTCAATTCCTATGACTCCCTGAAATCCCAGGCATCGAATGCCCTCTCGGGGGCGCAGAGGTGGTTCGGTCAGTGGAGTCGCCCCGGCCCGGACCAGGGCGAGCCGTAACGAGCAGGCCTCGCCATCGCCGCCATCGGATCGTCAGATGGCGGCAGGCGCAAAAAAACCCCGCACCGGAAACCCGATGCGGGGTCAACTCTGGAGAACTACAACTACAGACTACGTACTACAAACCGGTAGCGGCGCACGGATGATGCGCCGCTCACATCGCCTTCGCCGCGCAATTGGCGGCGATATAGGCGGCATGCTCGGGCATGACGTCGACGCACTTGCGGATCACGTCGGCCACGCTCTCGAGATACTCGTGGATGTCTTTCTCGTCCTGCAGGTCCGCCAGCGGATGATGCTGTTCGGGATGGAGGTTCTGGCCGACCATCACCTGCAGCCAGCCGACTTCCGTGAACAGCTCGTTGTTGAAGCGGAAGATGCGGCCGCGCGAGCGGAACAGTTCCATCTTCTCGCGCAGCGACTCCGGCACTTCCATCGTCGCGCACGCCTTCCAGAACTCCGAGTCGGTGCGCTGGTTGAGGTGGTAGTGCAGGATGATGAAGTCGCGGATGCGCTCGAAATGGAAGCGGCTCTGCTTGTTGAATTCCTCGATGTCGACCTCGGAGAAGCCCTGGTCCGGGAAGAAATCGATCAGCTGCTGCACCGTCGCCTGGATCAGGTGGATCGAGGTCGACTCCAGCGGCTCGAGGAAACCCGACGCCAGCCCCACCGCCACCACGTTCTTGTTCCAGGCTTTCCTGCGCATGCCGGTGGCGAACTTGATCAGGCGCGGCTCGGCCAGCGGCTTGCCGTCGAGGTTGGCCAGGAGCGTCGCGGCGGCCTCGTCCTCGCTGATGTACTTGCTGCAGAAGACATGGCCGTTGCCGATGCGGTGCTGCAGCGGGATGCGCCATTGCCAGCCGGCGCGGTGCGCCGTCGCGCGCGTGTAGGGCGTGAGCACCGGCGCCGATTCGCAGGGCACGGCCAGCGCGCGGTCGCACGGCAGCCAGTGGGTCCAGTCCTCGTAGCCGGTTTTCAGCGTCTGCTCGATCAGCAAGCCGCGGAAACCCGAGCAGTCGACGAACAGGTCGCCCTCGACGCGGGTGCCGTTCTCGAGGATGACCGCGTCGACATGGCCGTCGCCCTCGCGCTGCGTCACCTGGACGATCTTGCCCTCGGTGCGCACGACGCCGCGCTGCTCGGACAGCTTGCGCAGGTATTTCGCGTACAGGCTGGCGTCGAAATGGTAGGCATAGGTGATTTCGCCCAGCGGCGAGTTCGGCAGATCCGTGCGCGGCGGCATGAACTTGTTGGCCTTCGATGCCATGCGTGTGATCGAATAAGCCTCGAGGTCGCGCGCGCGGCCGAGCTTGCGCATCTTGTGCCAGTACTGCTCGAACGCGACCGTCCACAGGTCCTGGCCGATGCGCCCGAAACCGTGCATGTAGCGGTCGCCCAGCCTGCCCCAGTTGACGAACTCGATGCCGAGCTTGAACGTGCCCATGGTCTCGCGCATGAACTCGTTCTCGTCGATGCCGACGATCTTGTTGAAGCGCTGGATCATCGGGATGGTCGCTTCGCCGACGCCGACGATGCCGATCTCGTCGGACTCGACCACGCGGATGTCGTAGCGTCCGCGCAGCATGGTGGCCATGGCGGCGGCCGTCATCCAGCCGGCCGTGCCGCCGCCGACGATGACGATCTTCTTGATGAGGGATGTCTGCATGTGGAGGCCTTGTCGCAACGCCAATATCGGTCGGGTGATGTAGAAAACCCCCGCGGGCTCGCACCGGCGGGGGCTTTCATTCTACGTCCGGATCAGAACTTGTAGTTCAGGCCCATCAGATAGGTGCGACCGTAGACGACCTTGTCGGTGATGACGCCGTCGCCGTTGTGCTGCTGGAACGGCTCATTGGTCCAGTTGTTGGCCTGGGCCAGGATCGACAGGCCCTTGAACCAGCCGGACTGGAACTCGTAGGACACTTGCAGGTCGACCGTCGTGTCACCCTTGATGAAGGTGAGCTGCTGATTGTCCTGGAAGTCCGACACCGTGCCGAGGAAGTCCGAACGCTTGCGCGCGGCGGCGGCCACTTGCAGGCCGTGCTTCTCGTAGTACAGGCGCAGGTTCGAGACCTTGCGCGACAGGCCCGGCAGCGGGATCTTGATCGTGCCGGAAGCGGCGCCGCTCACCGAGAAACCGGACAGCGGCAGGTCGATGCCCGAACGGGTGTCCGAGTGGTTCAGCATCACGCCGAAGCCGTCGAGGTAGGACGTCAGCATCGACAGCGGCAGGTTGACGGCCACTTCGAAGCCCTTGATGTTGCCGCCGTCACCGTTGCGCGGCTGCGTGAAGAAGCCGGTGGTCTTGCCCGCGAACGGACCGGTGGTCGGCAGCGGGGTGCTGGCGCCGATGTCGTTCTTGAAGTCGTACATTTGCGGCACGCGCAGGATGTAGGTGTCGAGCTTCTTGTAGAAGCCGGCAACCGAGAAGTAGGCCTTCTTGCCGAAGTATTTCTCGTAGGCCAAGTCGACTGCCTTGGCGCTGAACGGCTTCAGTTCCGGATTGCCGCCGTCGCCGGTCAGCATCGGGACGCCGCCCGTCGTGCCGCCGGTCTTCAGCGACACCGAGCGCTGGGAGCGCAGATCGTCCAGGTTGGCGCGCGAGATCACCTTGCCCAGGCCGAAACGCACGACCTGCTCGTTGCCGAGATCGAAGGAGGTGTTCAGGCTCGGCAGCACATTCCAGTAGCTGCGGCCGCCGGAGACCCAGGTCGACGGGCAGGTGGCGGCGGTGTTGCCGGTGCATGCTGATTCATCGACGCGGTTGCCGCGGCCGACCTGGTCGGTGTGCACGATCTGGACACCGACGTTGCCGCGGTACGGAATGCCCATCAACTCGCTGTCGAGTTCGCCCATGGCGTACAGGGTGTTGACCTTCTCGCTCACGCTCCAGGCCTTGGCCAGGATGCCGACGTCGATCTTCTCGGAGATCGAGTAGACCGAGCCGAGCGAACCGACCGGATTCCACGAGATGACCGGCAGGCCGACGGTGCCGGCGCGCGCGGTGGAACCGCCCGGGACCGGCTTGAAGCCGTAGCCGGTGGTGTCGCCGGCGATGACCAGGCGGCCTTCCTGGCCGCTGCGCTCCTTGTCGCGCTTGGTCGAGATGAAGCCGAACTTGGCGGCACTGATCGGGCCCCATTCGACGTCGCGGCGGGCCGAGACGCGGAAGCTGGTGACCTTGTCGTCGATGCGCGGCAGCGCCACGTAACCGGCCTGCGGCGAGCTGGTGCCGCCCGACCAGCCCATGACGTCGGTCAGGACGGCGACGTTCGGGTCGCTGTAGTTCAGGCTGGTGGTGTACTGGACCTGCTCGAAGTTGGTGCCGTTGAAGCCGGTCCAGGAGATCGAACCGAGGTTGGTGGCATTACCCGGCTGGCCGGCGGTCGTCTCGTAACGCGAGCTTTCCTTCACGCCCTTGGAGTGCGACAGGTCGGCTTCCAGTTTCCAGGCATCGAGCTGCAGCTGGTTGTTCCAGCCGATCGAGGTCAGGCGGTCTTCCGAACCTTCCTGGTGGTTACGCACGACGCCCTTGTAGTTGGAGCAGGTGCCCGAGGCGGCGAAACCGTTGACGATGGTCGCGTTGGTCAGTACGCCGTTCGGGTCGTAGTTGCCGGCAGAGCCGCACAGGGCGCCTTCCAGGCCGGTCTTCTTCAGGTAGTTCTCGCCGGACGAATAGAACACGTCGACGGTCGACTTGAAGTTCTTGTTCGGGCGGTATTGCAGGGTCAGCGAGGCGCCGTCGCGGGCGCTGGTCGACTGCTCGGTGTCGGAGCCGAAGCCGCCCGGCACCTTGACGGTGCCGCCGTTGTAGGCGACGTCAGGCGTCCAGCCGCCCCACGAATTGAACTTGAGCTGGCCGCCGCCGGTGTCCTCGTATTTGGTCAGGCCGAGCGAGATGCCCAGCGTACGGTCCATGAACTGGTCGACGTATGAGAAGGAGTAACGGTCGCCTTCGCCCTCGGTGGAGCCCGAACGTACGCCGGTGCGGGTCTTGCGGTAGTTGGCAGCCAGGACGCGCTTGCCGAAGTCGAGCGGCTTGAGGGTGTGCAGATCGATCGTCGACGCCAGGCCCTGCGAAGCCAGCGACGCGTCCGGGGTCTTGTAAATCAGGATCGAGCCGGTCAGTTCGGCCGGGAACAGGTCGAATTCCGGGCTGCGGGCATTGCCGGTGGACGCTTGCTCGCGGCCGTTCAGCAGGGAGCCGTTGAAGCTGGGCGACAGGCCGCGCACCGATACGTCGGCGGCCTTGCCGGTGGCGCGGCTGCGCTGCACCGACACGCCCGGCAGGCGGGAGATCGATTCGGCCACGGAGGCATCCGGCAGCTTGCCGATGTCCTCGGCGGAAATGGCTTCGACGATGGAGGTGGCGTTCTTCTTGATCGAAATCGCCTCTTCGATGCCGCGGCGGATACCGGTCACGACGACGGTCGCGGCTTCGGCATCCTTGCCCTGCTGGTCGCCGGTCTTGGCTTGCTGGCCGGCCGCCTGCGCCTGCTGGGTGGCCTGCTGTGCCTGCTGCGCATGCGCGCTGCCCGCGGCAAGCGCCACGAACACTGCGCAACCCGCGGCGATCGGGCTCACCTGGAACACGACGCGGTCGAACGCGTTGCCGCCCTTCCTGTTTGCTGTCTTTTTCACTTGATAGTCCCCTCTTTTAAGATCAACCCAACTCCGGCAAGGTCACGGTCCACTCGGCCAACCGGGATGCAGAACTCCTCGTTCTGTCAACGAGTTTGTACTAAAACTAGATATCGTGTCAATCGTCAATGAAGCTTTATTACATCAGTTTGTGCCATTTCGGCACAAGAGTGTTGCGCTTCTAGCATCATTTTGGTGCTTTGCGGCCAAATTTGTAGCCAGACTACACGACAACTCTGGGACTCTTGATGCTGCACAAGTCTTTATGTAGTAGCACGCCAGTTGGGGGATTCCTAGGTGCACAGGCCAGGGACGGGAAGATTTTCCTGACGGCGTTGCGCGCGGCAGACGGTTTGTGAGCAGGGTGGCAATGTTCGGGGGGCCTGCATGGCGGAACGGCAATCCATCCGCATGCCGCGATTTTCCCTCTCCCTGGAAAGGGGAGGGTTAGGGTGGGGGTGGTGCGCTCGAGCGACTGCCTGTCTGTGATTATTCCGGCGCGCCACCCCCACCCCTGCCCTCCCCCTTCCAGGGGGAGGGGGCGACGGCGCGTGTTGTCACTTCGCCGCGCGCCCCACCAGCACCGTGCCGTACAGCGCCGGCACGGTCAGCGTGATCCTGCCGCCACGCGCCTCGACCTTGGCGCCGGTCAGGGCATCGGTGAAGCCGCGCACGTCCATGCCGCGCGGCAGGGTCACGGCGACCGTCTTCGGCGCATCCGCATTGTTGGTGGCGGTGATCGCCACGTCGCGGCCGTGGCGGCGGGCCAGCACCACCAGGTGGTCGTCCAGGTGCAGCGGCGCGTCGAGCGAGCCGTGGCGCAGCACCGGATGGTCGCGGCGCAGCGCGATCAGGCGGCGGAAGGCGGCGATCATCTCCTCGTCCGGCTTGCCGCCGCGGTCGGCCCATGGATAGGTGCCGCGGTTGAACGGATCGTCGCCGCCGGTCACGCCGGCCTCGTCGCCGTAATACACCGACGGCGCGCCCGGATAGACCATCTGGAAGAAGGTCGCCAGCAGCAGGCGCCGCTTGGCCAGTGCGACCGTGGCGGCATCGGCCTTGGCCGTGTTCCAGCCGAAGTGGTGCATCGCCCGCGCCTGGTCGTGCGAGGACAGCAGGTTCATCAGCGCGTAGAGCGACTCGCGCGGATAGTTCTCGCGCAGGTATTCCAGGTGGCGGTAGGCCTCGCTCGCCTTCGTGCCGGCCGCGTACTCGAGCACCGCGTTGCGGAAGATGTAGTTCATCGTCGAATCGAACATGTCGCCGAGGAAGAACTTGGACGAATCGAACCAGGTCTCGGCGATCGTCAGCGCATCGGGCTTGTGCTGCTTGACCGCGCGGCGCCAGGCGCGCCAGAAATCGTCCGGCACCCACGGTGCCACGTCCATGCGCCAGCCGGCCGCGCCGCGGTCCAGCCAGGCCTGGGTCACGCCCGATTTGCCGAAGGCGAACTCGCGGTACGACGGCGAGGCCTTGTTCAGCTCCGGCAGGTCGACCACGCCGAGCCAGCCGCGGTAGCGCTTGTCCGGATTGGACTGGGACTTGTCGAAGGCATACCAGTCGGCATACGGCGAATCGGCGCGCACCTCGCCCTTCTCGAAGGCGCCGGTCTGCGGATACTTGCCGAAGCGGTCGAAGTAGATCGAATCGCTGCCCGTATGGTTGAACGACACGTCGACGATGACGCGGATGCCGCGCCTGCCGGCTTCCTTGGTCAGGCGCTCGTAGTCGGCATTGGTGCCGAAGGCTGGATCGATGTTGTGGTAGTCGGCGGTATCGTACTTGTGGTTGCTGGAGGCGGCGAACACCGGCGTCATGTAGAGCGTGTTGATGCCCAGCGACTGCAGGTAATCGAGCTTCTCGAGCACGCCGGCCAGATCGCCGCCGAAGAAATCGTTGTTGTGGATCTCGTCGGAACCGTCGCCGGCATGCGGCCGCCACGGCTTGTCGAGCCAGTTGGCGTGGAATTCGATCGCCTTGTCGTGATAGGCGCGCTGTCCCGGCTTGGGATCGTTGGACGGATCGCCGTTGCGGAAGCGCTCGGGGAAGATGTAGTAATAGACGGCATCCTTCGCCCACGCCGGCACGCGGAAGTCGGCGCGGTAGACCGTCTGGCGGAAGCGGCGCAGGTGCTTGGTGGTCGCCGGCTGGGGATCGAGGCGGCCGACACCGTTGGTGCCGAGCTCGCGCGTCCAGTGCAGCTTGTCGCGGTTGTTCTGGTAGACATAGGTCTTGCCGCCGATCCTCACCTCGAACCAGTAGCCGTAGACGCCGATGTCCGGGAAGGCATGGCGCACGCTCCAGCGCTCGCGCCCGCCGGCGGCCTGCTTCGCCATCGGCAGGCGCGCCACCTGCGTGTACTCGAGGATGTCCTGGTTGCCTTCGAGGCGACGCTTCTCCACCACCAGCGTCACGCTCTCCACGCCGGGCAGCGCCGAGACGGCGAACTCGATCGCGCCGCCGGCCGTCACCGCGCCGAAGGGGCGCTTGTGGCCGGCATCGCGCGAATCGTGGCGCACGCTCAGCGCCACCGGGTCGGTCACCGGCTGCACCGACGGATCGGCGAAGGTCTTGCGGCCGATCGTCAGCACCGGCTTGCCGCCGGCATCGAAACGCAGGGCGATGGTGTGCTCGCCGGCGAATTCTGCCACCAGGTTGGTGGTCGAGGTGCCGGACGCCAGCGCGTAGGGCGACTCCAGCGCGACCTTGTTGGCCGCGTCGCCGGCGGCGCCGAAGGTACCCTGCTCCGACCAGGCTTCGTCGCCGATCTTGAATTCCTGGCGCCCGCTGGCGCTGACGTTCACGTAATAGGCATCGCAGTGCCAGGCGAAGGCGGAATCCTCGCCGGCCACCCAGTTGTTCATGGCGCCGCGCAGATAGATCAGCAGGTCGCCGAGCGGCGCCGGACGGCAGGCCGGTGCGGCAGCCGCACCGGGGAGCACGGGGGCGGCCACGGACGGCGCGCTTGCGGGCTGGGCGGCGACGCCGCCGCAGGCCGCCAGCACGGCAGCGCCGAACAGGCTGCGCAGTCCGCGGACATCACGGTCGCCCGGCTGGCGGGACGTGGCGGGAACGGGGCGCGGCGGCATCGGCATGGAAGTCTCCTGGTAGGCGGCGGACAGCGCCGGACGGCGCCTGCCGGTTCAATTTTGTAGTCAATTTACATGACATTTCTTGCCGACTCAACAAACCTGCATGGCGGCAGACAGACCGGCGGCCGTGGAGAATCAATGATTTTTCCCTCTCATCACGCCAGACTCCCCGGACATGCGCCGGCAGGCAACCGGCCCCGCATAGTAATCAAACTACATCAATAAATTGTTCTTGTGTACAATGCCCCGATGATGCGGCCGTCCCGGCGCCCCCTCGGCGCCGGGCGTCCGTCCGACTCGCGAGGCTCCATGACACGACGCATCCTGCTCCCGTCCCTCCTGCTGCCGCTGGCCCTTCCCTGGGCCGATGCCGCGGCACGCGACCTGGTCGGCTACGCGGTGCGCGACGGGCAGATCGAGATCCGCGCGTCCGACGGCGCCTATTTCATCCGCAGCTATTCGCCGCAGATCGTCGAGACCAGTTTCGTGCCTGCCGGCGAAGTGCTGCCGTCCGGGCGCGCCACCTCGGTATCGCACGCGGTGGTGCTGCCGCCCGGACCGCTGCTGGGCCAGGTGCATGACACCGGCAGCGCCATCGTGTACGCCACGCCGGGCATCACCGTCACCGTCGACAAGTCCCCGCTGAAGATCCGCTATTCCTGGAAGGGCAAGCCGCTGCTGGCCGAGGAAGCCGGCCATGCGCGCCGCGACGGCGCCGAGACGCTGAGCTTCGCCATCGATGCCGACGAGGCGCTCTACGGCGGCGGCGCGCGCGCGCTTGGCATGGACCGGCGCGGCCATCGCCTGCGCCTGTACAACCGTGCCCACTACGGCTACGAAACCCGTTCCGAGCTGATGAATTACACGATGCCGCTGGTGCTGTCGTCGAAGCGCTATGCCGTGCATTTCGACAACCCGGCGGTCGGCTGGCTCGACCTCGACAGCCAGCGCCGCAACGTGCTCACGTACGAAGTCATCGGCGGCCGCAAGACCTGGCAGGTGATCGCCGGCGACGACTGGAACGACGTGGTCGGCGCCTGGACCGCGCTGACCGGCCGCCAGCCGCTGCCGCCGCGCTGGGCGCTGGGCAATTTCGCCAGCCGCTTCGGCTACCACAGCGAGGCCGAGGCGCGCGCCACCCTCGCGAAGTTCCGCCAGGAGAAGATCCCGGTCGACGCGATCATCTTCGACCTCTACTGGTTCGGCCGCGAGGTCAAGGGCACCATGGGCAACCTGGCCTGGCACAAGCCTGCCTTCCCGGCGCCGCGCCGGATGATCCGGGACTTCGCGCGCGACGGCGTGAAGACGGTGCTGATCACCGAGCCGTTCGTGCTGCACACCTCCGACCGCTGGGGCGAGGCGCTCCGGCGCAACGTGCTGGCCACCGATGCGGATGGCCGGCCGCACACCTGGGATTTCTTCTTCGGCCACACCGGCCTGATCGACATCTTCGATCCGAAGGCGCGCGCCTGGTTCTGGACCATCTACCGCGACCTGGCGAAGCAGGGCGTGGCCGGCTGGTGGGGCGACCTCGGCGAGCCGGAGGTGCATCCCTCGACGGTACGCCACGCCAACGGCACGGCCGACGAGGTGCACAACATCTACGGCCACTACTGGGCCGGCCTGGTGCACGAGGGATACCGGCGCGATTTCCCGGACATGCGCCCCTTCATCCTGATGCGCGCCGGTTACGCGGGCTCGCAGCGCTTCGGCCTGATCCCGTGGTCGGGCGACGTCAACCGCACCTGGGGCGGCCTGCAGTCGCAGCCGGAGATCGCGCTGTCGATGGGCATGCAGGGTCTCGCTTACATGCACTCGGACCTTGGCGGCTTCGCCAGCGCCAATCTCGACGACGAGCTGTACGTGCGCTGGTTGCAGTACGGCGTGTTCCAGCCGGTGTTCCGCCCGCATGCGCAGGAGGAAGTGGCGTCCGAGCCGGTGTTCCGCGCCGCGAAGGCGAAGGCGCTGGCGAAGGCGGCGATCGAGCTGCGCTACCGCATGCTGCCCTACAACTACACGCTGGCGTACGACAACCACATGACCGGCATGCCGCTGATGCGCCCGCTGACGTTCGCGGAGCCCGACAACCCGGCGCTGCGCGATGTCGCCGACACCTACCTGTGGGGCGATGCCTTCCTGGTGGCGCCGGTGCTGCACAAGGGCCAGGCCGAACGCACCGTGGTCTTCCCGCGCGGCAGCCGCTGGTTCGATTTCCATGGCGGCGCGGCGCATGAAGGCGGCGGCACGGCGACGGTGGCGACCGCGCCCGACCGCATCCCGGTGTTCGTGCGGGCCGGCAGCTTCGTGCCGATGAGCGACGTGGTGCAGACCACGCGCGACTATTCCGCGCGGCGCTTCACGCTGCATTACTGGCACGACGAATCGGTCAATCGCGCCGCCGGGAAGCTGTACGATGACGACGGCCTGACCGCCGATGCGGCGGCACGCGGGAAGTTCGCGCTGCTGCGCTTTGCCGGGTCGCTGAAGAAGGATGCTGGTGGCGGCACGCTGACCGTGTCGCTCGACGCCGAACACGGCAAGCGTTACCGGCCGGTGGCGCGCAGCGTGACGCTGGCGGTGCACAACATCGCGGCACGTCCCGCCGCGGTCACGATGAACGGACGCTCGCCGGCGTGGCGCTGGAGCGACGCGGCGAAGACGCTGGAAGTGGATGTGGAGTGGCCGGCGAAGACGCGGCGCGAGGTCGTCGTGGCGCTGGGGCGGTGATGATGCCTTCAACGCGTGAGCACGCACCGTCACTCCTTCCCCCTCGCCGGGCCCCGGAAAGAGGGAAGGCCGGGATGGGGGTGGTGCGCTTGACCGCACGCCGCCATGAGATCGGGCGAACCATCCCCTCCCCAATTCTCCCCCCGCCAGGGGGAGGGAGCGACGGCGCGCCGCTCCGGCAACATTGAATCGCATTACTGACAATCATCGCCGGCACCGCCGGCCGGAGGAGACCATGACAACCCGCATCGCCCGCCACGCCCTGCCTCGCGCAGCCGGAACCGCACTGCCCCGCGCAGCCCGACTCGCTCTGGCAGCCGCCTGCCTGTTCCCCCTGACCGCCCTCGCCCAGAGCATCGAGCGCATCGAGCCGCCGCACTGGTGGACCGGCATGAAGAGCGACCGCCTGCAGCTGATGGTGCACGGCGAGCGCATCGGCACGACCACGCCGGCGCTGCGCCATCCGGGCGTGACGATCGAGCGCGTCACCCGCAGCGACAATCCCAACTACCTGTTCGTCGACCTGCGCATCGCGCGCGACGCGAAGCCCGGCCGCCTCGAGCTCGCCTTCCGCCACCCCGGCGGCGAGGTGAAGCGCGCCTACGAACTGCAGGCGCGCGAGCCCGGCTCGGCGCAGCGGCGCGGCTTCGGTCCGGCCGACGTGATCCTCAACCTGATGCCGGACCGCTTCGCCAACGGCAATCCCGCCAACGACACGGTGCCCGGCTATCCCGACAAGTTCGACCGCGCCGACAACGATGCCGGCCGCCACGGCGGCGACATCGCCGGCCTCGCGAAGAGCCTCGACTACATCGCCGGCATGGGCTACACCATGGTGTGGCCGACGCCGCTACTCGAATCCAACCAGAAGCAGTACTCCTATCACGGCTACGCCGGCACCGACGCCTACAAGGTCGACCCGCGCTACGGCAGCAACGAGGAATACCGCGCCTTCGTGCGCGCCGCGAAGGCCAAGGGCATCGGCGTGATCCAGGACATCGTGCTCAATCACATCGGCTCCGACCACTGGTGGATGCGCGACATGCCGATGAAGGACTGGCTGACCCACGGCGGCAAGTTCGTGCCGACCGGGCATGCGCGCACCACGGCCAGCGACCCGTATGCCGCGAAGAGCGATGCCGAGAGCATGGTGCAGGGCTGGTTCGAGCCGAACATGCCGGACATGAACCAGAAGAATCCGCACGTCGCCACCTACCAGATCCAGAACAGCATCTGGTGGATCGAGTACGCCGGCCTGGCGGGCATCCGCGCCGATACCTACGGCTACTCCGACAACGCCTTCCTGGCCGAGTGGTCGCGCCGCATCATGGAGGAATACCCGAACTTCAACATCGTCGGCGAGGAATGGAGCGACACGCCGGCCGTGGTGGCCCACTGGCTGCGCGGCAGGAAGAACGCCAACGGCTACGTGTCGTCGCTGCCGAGCGGGATGGATTTCCCGCTCAATACCATCCTGAAGAAATCGCTGGTGGCCGAGGACGGCCTGCATTCGGGACTGGCGACGCTGTACGAAGCACTGGTCAACGACACGCTCTATCCCCAGCCCGAGAAAATGGTGCTCTTCGAGGGCAACCACGACGTGCCGCGCCTGTATTCGGCGCTCGACGAGGACTTCGACCTGTGGAAGATGGCGGTGGCCTACGTGCTGACGATGCGCCGCACGCCGCAGTTCTACTACGGCACCGAGCTCTTGATGACGAGCCCGAAGGTGCGCGCCGACGGCGAGTTCCGCAAGGAGTTCCCGGGCGGCTGGCCCGACCACACGGTGAACGCCTTCACCGGCGAAGGCCTGACGCCGCGCCAGAAGGAAGCCCAGGCCTTCCTGCGCACGCTGCTCAACTGGCGCAAGCAGCGCCCGGTGATCCACGGCGGCAGGCTGATGCATTTCCAGCCGATGGACGGCACCTATGTCTACTTCCGCTATGACGGTGCGAAGAAGGTGATGGTGGCGATCAACAAGAACCGCAAGGAAGCGGTGCTGCAGACGGCGCGCTTTGCCGAGATGCTGCCGCGGGCGACGTCCGGCGTGGACGCCATCACCGGCAAGCGCTATACGGTCGGGCCGGAGCTGGCGCTGCCGGCGCGCTCGGTGCTGGTGCTGGATTTGCAGTAGGCGCCGCACTCATGCCTGAACCGCCCCTTCCGCCTTCCAGGGGGACGGATGGGGTGGGGGTGGTGCGCCTGAGCATGCGCATGATCGAGCGCACGACCCCACCCTGACCCTCCGTCCCCTGCAAGGGGACGGGAACCTAACGCGATCGCTGGCCCAGTCCCAACGGGAACAGCAGGCACAGGATCACGCACGCCGCCGCGCCGATCATGAAGCGGAACAGGTGGATCAGCAGGTTGCCGGCGACGAAGGCCGGCGCATCGATCCAGCCGAGCAGGTCGACCAGCGCCATGCCGACCAGGTAGACCGCAGCGAGACCGGTGACGATCGAATAGGCGAGGTCGTCCTCCTCGCGCTGCGGCACGGGAGGCGGCGCCGGGGGTGCAGCGTCGGGCCGGCGCGAACCGAGCACCAGCTTGCCGCGCCGTACCGGGATCATCCGTTGTGCCATGTTGCCCTCCCCTGCGCCATGCCGCCGCCGCTCAGGCCGCCGCGCGCTGCCGGGCGGCGCCATCCTGCATCGTGGCGCCGGCCTCATCCACCAGCTTAGTTCCCGGTTCGGGCTTTTGCACGGAATCCGTGATCAGGCTCTTGATCTCCCGGGCCGCCGTGGCGCTGCGCCGGGTCGGGCCGCCCATTCCGGGCGCCGCCACGGCGAAGCGAATACCTGCTCGCCTGCGCGCGCCGCTTCCACGGCGGCGTTCAGCGCCAGGATGTCGGCCTGGAAGGCGATGACGGCGATGATCCCGGCGCCGCGTCGCTGCCTCTGGCACCGGGCACGATCATCCTTGCGGGGCACGCCGTGGTGATCGCGCGCCCGGATCGAGGAAGACCTGACGAGGCTGCGCGCCCCAGGTGATGACGAAGAGCGGCAAGGTAGCCTGGGCGCGCCTGCAGGAGATCGCGCGCCCGGCGGACAGAAACCGGCGTGCCGCGCCACCGTCGCGTCGGCCTGATGCCGACCGGCCGCGAGATGCCGGAAGTGAATGGATCGTCGAATCGGAAGTGGGTGCACCGTAATGGTGCGTGGCGCGGCTGGCGGGGATCGAACCCACGACCCTTGGCTTCGGAGGCCAATACTCTATCCACTGAGCTACAGCCGCATGGGAAAACTTGCGAGCCCGAAGGATACCGTTTTTCCCTCGTGGCGTCCATGCGAATTGCCGCACTTGCGTTCCATACAGGCTACTTTGCGTCTATAATCAAAAGTTTTGCAAGGTATTGCGCTGCAGCATAACAACCGGTTCCGGGTTTGCCCGCCGCCGGCGCGCACGCTGCGGCAGGCTCCCGATGCGGGGCCGCGCTGCCTGTCACCGGTTTCAAAAACTGTTTCGAGGGAACAATGAGCGACGCACACAACGAACACGACTCCGTGATCAAGACGCCCAAGCAATTGGTCGCGGCCGTTATTGCCGCATTCGTGGTACCGATCATCGTCATCGTGCTGCTGGTCCACTATGTGACCACCGCCGACCGTGCGGGCGCCGGTTCCGACAGCCAGTCGCCGGAATCGATCGCCGCCCGCATCAAGCCGGTGTCCGACGAAGGCTTCACCCTCAAGGATGCGAACGCACCGAAAGTGCTGCAGGCCGGCGCCGACGTCTACAAGGCCGTGTGCGCAGCCTGCCACGACACCGGTGCCGCCGGTGCCCCGAAGACCGGCGACGCAGGCGCCTGGGCCGCCCGCATCAAGCAGGGCCAGGACACCGTGGTCTCCAACGCCATCAAGGGCATCCGCGCGATGCCGGCCAAGGGCGGCAACCCGGACCTGGACGACCTGGAAGTCGCCGGCGCCGTGGCCTTCATGGTCAACAAGTCGGGCGGCAAGTTCAAGGAACCCGACCTGAAAGCCGCGCCGGCCGCCGCCGCTGCCGCTCCGGCCGCCTCCGGCAATGCCGAAGTCCCGGCCGCCTCGGCCCAGGGCGCGCAGGTCGCCTCAGCCACCCCGAACAAGCCGGCCGCCGTCGACGGCAAGAAGGTCTATGACACCGCCTGCGCGGCCTGCCACGCCGCCGGTGTCGCCGGTGCGCCGAAGACCGGCGACAAGGGCGCCTGGGCCGCGCGCATCAAGCAGGGCAACAACACCCTGTACGATCATGCGATCAAGGGCTTCCAGGGCAAGAACGGCATGATGCCGGCCAAGGGCGGCTCGTCCGCCTCGGACGACGAGGTCAAGGCCGCCGTCGACTACATGGTGGCCGCATCCAAGTAAGCGCCGCAGCGCGATGCAAAAAGCCGACCCTCGGGTCGGCTTTTTTGTTGCCCGCGCAAATCGCGCAGCCGGTCAGCGGCCGGTGTTGGGATACTGGTTCGGATACTGCTGGGGATACTGCTGCGGGTACTGGTTCGGATAAGGCTGCTGTTGCGGATACTGTTGGGGATATGGCTGCCCCTGCGGATACTGCTGGGGATACTGGTTCGGATACGGCTGCCCCTGCGACGGATACTGCTGCGGATAAGACTGGCCCGTCGACTGGCCCGAACTCGGATAGCCGCCCGGATACTGCGCCTGCCCTGCCTGCGCCGTCTGCGGCTCGGCCACGTAGATCTCGACGCGGCGGTTGCGCGCGCGGCCGTAGGGATCGTCGTTGCTGGCGATCGGCTCGCGCTCGCCGCGGCCGTCGATCTGGAAGCGGTTGGGCGGCACGCCGCGCGACGCCAGGTAATCGCGCGCGCTGGCGGCACGGTTGATCGACAGCGGATTGTTGATCGCATCGCTGCCGGTGCTGTCGGTATGGCCGATGATGGTGACGACGGTGTTCGGATTCTGCGCGAGCGTGCTGGCGAACTTGTCGAGGATCGGGCGGAAATCGGGCTTGATGACCGCGCGGTTGACGTCGAACGAGATGTCGGTCGGGATGTCGAGCTTCAGGCGGTTGTCGGCGGTCTGGGTGACCTGCACGCCGGTGCCGGCGGTGGCCTGCTGCATGACGCGCTTCTGCTGCTCCATGCGTGCCGACCAGATGTTGCCGACCGCCGCGCCGATGGCCGCGCCCGTGGCAGCACCGACCGCGGCACGGCGTCCGCCGCCGCCGTTGGTGGCCGCACCGATCACGCCGCCGAGGCCGGCGCCGACCGCGGCACCGGTCGTGGTACCGCGCTGAACTTCATTCATGCCCGCGCAGCCGCTGACGGCAACGGCCACGGCGAGCGCGGAGATTCCCAGATGCTTGTGCATGGCGCTTTCCTTCATGGACGAATTTATCGTTTCGACTCATGTCGGCATGCCATGGTTCTGGAGGCAGTGCAACGGAATGTAACGCCGTGGCGGCCGGGCATGTCGCCGGCGCAATCATTGCCGGCCGCTGTCGTCGCGCTCTTCGGTTGCGTGGCGCGGCGCCGGCGCGGCGCCGGACGTCTTCTTGCGCAGGAACATGCCGGCGATGCCGGCGGCGGAGGCGGCCACCGCCGCCATGCGCAGCAGCTTGCGCAGGAAGGGCTTGCCGGAGACCAGCGATGCGGCATTGACCGCCAGCGGCAGCAGCGCCTGCCAGCCGCCGGACGCGGCGCTCTTCGCGCGCACCATGCCGAGCAGCGAGGACGCCAGCATGGCGCCGGCATCCCGGGCGATCTCCTCGGCCTGCAGGCTGCTCTTGGCCTCCTGCAGCGATGCCACCAGGCTGGCGCGGTGGACGGCACCCTCGGCGCGCAACTGGCGCTTGCGCTGCTCCGGACTCAGGCCGCCATGCGGATCGCGTGGGGCCGTCATCGCAGCGCATCCCGGTCGCTGCGCAGCTCGGCCATGGTGGCCGGCATCGACAGCCTGCCTTCCTCGACCATCGCGCGCGCGCGGCGCAGCAGCAGCCAGCCGAGCAGCGAAAACAGCAGCGCCACCACCAGCAGGATGGTCCAGCCCATTGCCGGCCAGGCGAGATAGATCGCCAGCGCCGTCCAGCCGGCGACGGCGAACCAGATCGCCACCACCGCCAGCGCGCCGACCAGCAGCAGGCGCAGCAGCGCGCCGCGCACTTCGGACAACTCGATGGCGGCCAGCTCGAGACGGTTGAACAGCAGCGCGCCGGCGTCGCGGGCGACGTCGCCGAGATGCTCGACGAAACGGAATCCGTGGCCCGGCTGTGCAGCCGGGTCGCCGGCTGCGCGGTCGCCGCGCGGCTGTCCGTCCGGTCCGGTCATCGGCGGCTTACCTGCGCGCGATCAGCATGCCGACCAGCACGCCGATGCCGGCGGAGATCGCGACCGCCTTCCAGGGGTTTTCCTTCACGAACTCGTCGGTGGTGTGGGCGACTTCCTTGCCGGTCCGCACGGCGGTGGCCTGCAGTTCCTGGGCTTTCGCGGTGGCGGCTTCGAGCAGCTGCATGCCGCGCGCGCGCAGTTCGTCGGCCTTGTCGCCGCTCGAATTGGCGGCCTCGCGCAGCAGCTCCTGCGCATCGCGCATCAGCGTGCGCATGTCGGTGCGTACCGTCTTGATCGTGGATTCCTGCATCGCGTGCTCCTTGTCGATGGGTTCTTGGGACGGGACCGGCGCGGCATGGCGGCGCTGTGAACCGGCGGCGCCGGACTGCCTCATGGCACCGGGAAAGTTGTCAGCAAGATACCACAGCCCGCCGGGCCGACCATAACCGGAATCAAGGATTGCCCGTTTGAACCTCGTGCGCGCTGGCAGTGTGCACGTACGCCACGGCCATTTCCTGGCCGTCCATCGCGAAATAGCGCACCTGGGATTCGGCGAACAGGACGTCGCCGTCGCGCGTGCGCAGCTTGGCCGGCGCCTGGTAGGCGCGCTTGGCGCGCAGCTTGATCCACTCGTCGGGCCAGTTCTCGCGCGTGCTGCCGGCCTCGATGTCGGCCACATGCAGGCTGAGCAGCTCCTGGCGGCCATAGCGCAGCAGGCGGCAGGCGCAGTCGTTGACATACGCGATGCTGCCGTCGGCAGTCACCCACAGGATGGCGTCGGGCGCCTGGTCCACCGCGAACTGGGCCAGGTGCAGGCGCATCTCGGCCTCGGCGCGTTCGCGCGAGGCCTGGCGCAGCACGCGGTTCTGCTCCTCGAGCTTCTTCTGCATGTCGCGCAGCGACAGATGGGTATTGACCCGCGCCAGCACTTCCTCGATCTGGCACGGCTTGGTGACGTAGTCGACGCCGCCGGCCTTGAAGCCGGAGATCTTTTCGGTGGTATCGGCCAGCGCCGTCATGAAGATCACCGGGATCTCGCGCAGGCCTTCCATCATTTTCAGCCGGCGGCAGGTCTCGAAGCCGTCGATGCCGGGCATCATCACGTCGAGCAGGATCAGGTCCGGCTTGACGTACTGCGCGCGCTCGATCGCCTCCTCGCCGTCCTGGGCGACGACCACGCGAAAGCCGTTCTCCTCGAAATACCAGCCGAGCACGCCGACATTGGCCGGCGTGTCGTCGACGATCATGATGGTGGGCATGCTGTTGTCGTTGTCGGGGGTCATGATGCGTGTTCCAGGTGTTTTCTGACGAGGTCCAAGATGGCCTTCGACTGGTATTCGCGCGCCAGGCGATCGAGCCGCTCGGCGAACGGCCGGTAGCGTTCGTCCAGCGCGCCGATGCGTTCGGCCTGGCGGCGCAGTTCGCGCATGTTGCCTTCGAGCGCGTAACGATGCAATGCCTCCATTTCGTCCGGCGGCGGCGCGACCATCGGTTCGTGGCTGTCGGCGGCGGCGGACGGCGCCTGTTCGATCTCCCAGGTCAGGCCTAGGAACAGGCGGATGTGCTCGAGCAGCTCGTCCTCGTCGATCGGCTTGGTCATGAAGGCATTGACGCCGGCATCGAGCGCCTCCTGCTCGTCGCCCTGGGTGGCGCTGGCGGAGATCGCGATGATCGGCATCCGGCGCACGCCCTCGATGGCGCGCAGCCGGCGCGTGGCCGACAGACCGTCGAGCACCGGCATGCGCACGTCCATCAGGATCAGGTCGGGCGACTGCTCCTGGGCCATGGCCACCGCCTGCAGGCCGTCGATCGCCTCGCTGACGCGGAAGCCGAGCTGGCCGAGCAGCTCGGCCAGCATGGCGCGGTTGGCATCGACATCGTCGACGATCAGGACCGAGCGCGGCGCGCCGCGGTAGCCGACGATGCGGTCGGCGACATATTTCTGCACCACTTTCTCGCGCGCCAGCGGCAGCACCAGGTCGAAGCCGAATTCGCTGCCGACGCCCGGCGCCGAGCTGACCACGATGTCGCTGCCCATCAGGCGCACCAGCTGGCGCGAGATCGACAGGCCCAGGCCGGTGCCGCCGAAGCGGCGCTGCACGTCGCCGACCTGCTCGAACGGCTGGAAGATGGTCTCGAGCTGGTCGGATGCCATGCCGATGCCGGTGTCGCGCACCGCGAAGCCGATGCGCACGCTGTACTCGTCGACAGGCGTGCAGCTGACCGCCAGCGTGACGGCGCCGCTGTCGGTGAACTTGATCGCATTGCCGAGCAGGTTCAGCAGCACCTGGCGCAGGCGCTTCTCGTCGACCTCCACCGCCGGCATGTCGTCCGGCGCGCGGCAGTCGAACGCGATGCCCTTCTGCTCTGCCTTCACGCGCGAAATGTCGACCACCACCTGCACCAGCGCCGGCAGGTGCACCGCGCTGGCGTACAGCTCGAACTTGCCGGCCTCGATCTTCGACAGGTCGAGCAGGTCGGTGATCAGCGTGAGCAGGTGTTCGCCACTCTGCCGGATGGTCTTCAGGCCGGCCAGCTGCTGTTCGGACAGATGCTTGTCGCGCTGCAGGATCTGGGCGTAGCCGAGCACCGCGTTGAGCGGCGTGCGCAGCTCGTGGCTCATGCTGGCCAGGAAGGCGCTCTTGGCCTTGTTGGCGACTTCGGCGCGCTCCTTGGCGACGATCAGTTCGGCGGTGCGCTCGCGCACCAGTTCCTCGAGGTGCTCGCGGTGGCGCTGCAGTTCGTCCTCGGTCTGCACGCGGCGCTTGATGTCGTCCTCGAGGGCGCGGTTCTTGGTCTCGAGCTCGTCGAACAGCGCCTGCAGCGCGCCGCGCGTGCTTTCCAGCGAGGAGCCCAGGTTGCCCAGCTCGTCGTCGCGGCGCCAGACGAAGCGTTCCGACAGCTGGCGGCGCGCAAGCTTCTGCGACTCGGCCATCAGCCGCTTGATCGGCGACAGCACGCGCAGCTGCAGGATGAACACGATCAGCACGATCGACAGCAGCAGCTGGCCGAGCACGGTCAGCGCGAACACGCCGCGGTCGCGCCCGATGGCGCTGTCGAGCTGGCCGCTGTCCATCTCGACGGCGACCCGGCCGATGACTTCGCTGTTGTAGAAGACGTCGTGCTCCACCACGAACTGGCGCCCCTTGCGGCGCTCCGGGTGGGTACGGGCGAGGAACACGCCGAAGGCCTTGTCGCGCACCGTGATCGAGGCGATGCGGTCGTCCGACAGCAGGGACTCGAACAGCGGGCGGCCGGCATCCTGGGACAGGTTCCACAGCGGATCCTGCATGCCGAGCGCGAGGATCTCGGTCAGCCGCTTGTGGTCGGCATGCAGCTGCGCTTCCTGCGCCTGTTCGCGCTGGCGGATCGTCATCAGGCTGCTGAACGATACCGGGATGAGCAGGCCGCCGATGACGGCCAGCACGATGGTGGCGCGGAGCTTCAGGCGCATGGCTGCCCTCCCGGCCCGGCTGGCGGGATGGCGGACAACCGCGACGTGGATGTGCCGATGTGCATGCTCCTCCTGGGCGCCGCTGCTGCGGCGTCTTTCGTGCATTGTGCACGAATCGCTTGCCGGGGGGGAAGCAAATCGCGGCGCGCGCCGCCCGCGCCGCAACATTCGCCATGGGCAGCGGCAGCGCGTCTCGCCGGGCGCACCATGCGGGTGCGCGCTGCCGGGCCGGCCATCCATGGAAAAAGCGGCCCGCGGGCCGCTTTTTCGCGATGCCAGAGAAGGGATCAGGAACCGCTGGCGCCGGCCTGCACGCTCACCCCGGCACCTGCCCTGGCCTTGCCGGAAGTCGTCGGGGTAGCGTCGCGTGCCGGGGACTTGTCGGCCTTCGCGACCTTGTCCGACTTCGCGATCCGTTCGGCCCCGGCGGCCTGGCCGGACCTGGCCGCCGCGCGTGCATCGCCGCGCGATTCCGCCCGCGCGCCCTTGCGGGCCGGTGCGGCATCGTCGGCCTTGGCGGTCTTGTCGGCCTTGTCGGCCTTGACCGGCTTGCCTGCGGACTTGCCGCTGCCGGCCGCCTCTGCCGTGCCGGACGCGTCCGCATTGCCGGCAGCCTGCAGTGCGCCGTTCAGCGGCTGCGCCAGGCCGTCCTTCGCGGCGCTGCCCTCGGCATTTCCGCTGGCGGTGGCCTGCAGCACACCCGTCGCCCGGGTTGCCTGTTCGGCGCCGGTCGTCGCGGACTGGGCGGCGATCGCCTTGCCGTCCGCCGCCAGGTTGGCCGTGGCGCCGGTCGTTGCCGTCGCGGCATCGCGTGCCGTGCCGGCGACTTTCTCTCCGGTGGTGATGGCGACGGCTTTCACCGCGTCCCCGTGGCGGGCACCGGTCTCGAGCGTGCCGCGCGCCGTGGACGACACCGCTTCGCCTGCCTGGCGCGCCGTGCCGGCGACGGCGTCGCCGCGCAGGGTGGCGCCGGCCTGGCCGGACACGTCGGCGGCGGCATTGCCGCGTGCCTCGCCGTTCGCCTGACGCGACGGAGCAGGAACCGCGGGCATGTTGCCGGCCGTGCGCGATACGCCGCCGATGCTGCCGTTCAGTGTGCCGCCGACGGCGCCGCCGAGATTGCCGCCGATGCCGCCACCGCCCTGGCCGCCGCCGCCGAGTCCGAGGCCGAGGCCTCCGGCGAGAGCGACCGACGATGCCGAGGCGGCGAGGACGAAGGACAGGGAGCGCAGCGTGGATGTGGTTTTCATGGTGACCTCCTCTTGTGATGGCCGCATCGCGACGGCGATGCGTTGAGGCTCATTCCAGCGCCACGCGGCCAAGCCGGCAACCCCGCCTTTCTTGCGGTTTCGCAAAACTTGCACGCAAGCATTTGATTTAAAAGAAGATTTTCCGGCTGTAAAAATCTGTAAGACAAATGACCAATTGCTTCCCCGCGTGAAAGTGATGCCAAGCAGGCAAGTTATCGGGCAAAGATCGCGTGTCAGCTGTCCATCTGCGGCTGCGCCACCGAGCGGATCTGGAAGCGTCCGTCGTCGTTGAACAGCCAGGTCTCGGTCACGTCGAGCTGGCCATTGCGCAGCAGGTGGTGCGCGGGACGCGGCAGCGGCGCCGCGGTGCGCAGCGATTGCAGCGCGGACGATTCGGTGACGCGGTCATGGTTGGAGCGCAGGATGCCGCTGCGCACCAGCCGGCCATCGGCGTCGACCGTGTACTTCACTACCACCACCGAGCGCAGCAGCGCCTGCGGCCGGCCCGGATATACCCTGGCGGCATGGGTAGCGCTGATGTGGCGGGCGACGTCGCGCTTGTAGGCGTCGACGGTAAAGGCAACGGAAGCGTTGCCGGCGGCTGCGGGCGCGGCGGGCACAGGCTTGCCGCGCGCGGTCTTGCCTGCAGGCTCGGCGGTATCGGTCCGGCTTGCGCAGCCGGCGAGGATGGCGAGGGAGGCCGTTGCGGCAACGAGCGGGAGAAGGGTCTTGTTCATGGCGATCCGGTGGCGTGAGGGGCAACGATAGCGCGGATCGCCATGCGGATGGCACTGGCTTGCCGGGCGCCGATTAGACCCTTGCCCGCCAGACAGGTTCCCTGCGGAAAACCGGTCCTCCCGGACCCGTCCACCGGGTCCGGTACTGTCCGAGAACTGTCGTCAGAGCCGTGCCGCCAGCTCGGCGCCTTCGCGGATCGCGCGCTTGGCGTCGAGTTCCGCCGCCAGCGCCGCGCCGCCGATCAGGTGGAAGCGCGGTCCGCCACCCTGCGGCTCCTTCGGCATCAGCTCGGTCAGCGAATCCTGGCCGGCGCAGATGATGACGTTGTCCACCTCCAGCACCGTCTCCTGGCCGTTGACGGCGATATGCAGTCCCTGGTCGTCGATGCGGCGGTAGTCGACGCCGCCGATCATCTGCACGCCCTTGCGCTGCAGCGTGGCGCGATGCACCCAGCCGGACGTCTTGCCGAGCGTGGCGCCGAGCTTGGACGCCTTGCGCTGCAGGAGATAGATCTCGCGCACCGGCGTCTCCGGCACCGGCCTGACCAGCCCGCCGCCGGTGGTGGCCTGCAAGTCCACGCCCCATTCATGCAGCCAGTTGTCGAGCGGGACCGGCAGCGGCACGTTCGGGTCGTGCAGCAGGAATTCGCTGACGTCGAAGCCGATGCCGCCGGCGCCGACCACCGCGACACGGCGGCCGACCGGCGCATTGCGCTTGAGGACATCGAGATAGGACAGCACCTTCGGATGGTCGATGCCGGGGATCGACGGCGTGCGCGGCACGATGCCGGTGGCGACGATCACTTCCTCGAAACCCTGTTGCAGCAACTGCTCGCGCGTGACGTGCGTGCCGAGCGACAGTTTCACGCCGGTGATCTCGATGCGACGGCGGAAATAGCGCAGCGTCTCGGCGAATTCTTCCTTGCCGGGGATGCGCATGGCGTAATTGAACTGGCCGCCGATGCGGTCGCTCGCCTCGAACAGCGTGACGTCGTGGCCGCGCTCGGCCGCGACCGTCGCCGCGGACAGGCCGGCCGGGCCGGCGCCGACCACGGCGATGCGGCGCGGCGCCGCGGTCTTCAGATAATTCAGCTCGGTCTCGTGGCCGGCGCGCGGATTGACCAGGCAGCTGGCGCGCTTGTTCTGGAAGGTGTGGTCCAGGCAGGCCTGGTTGCAGGCGATGCAGGTGTTGATCTCATCGACGCGGCCGGATGCGACCTTGTTGACGAAGTCCGGGTCGGCCAGGAAGGGACGCGCCATCGACACCAGGTCGGCATCGCCCGAGGCGATGATGTCCTCGGCCTCGCCGGGCATGTTGATGCGGTTGGAGGCGACCACGGGCACCGTCACTTCCTTCTTCAGGCGCGCCGCCAGCGTGCGGAAGGCCGCGCGCGGCACCGAGGTGACGATGGTCGGCACGCGCGCCTCGTGCCAGCCGATGCCGGTGTTGATGATGGTGACGCCGGCCGCCTCGAGCGCCTTCGCCACGGCGACCACCTCTTCCCAGGTGTTGCCGCCCTCGACCAGGTCGAGCAGCGAATGGCGGTACATGATGATGAATTCGCGCCCGACCTTCGCGCGCACGCGGGTGACGATCTCGACGGCCAGGCGCATGCGGTTCTCGATCGAGCCGCCCCAGCGGTCGGTGCGCTGGTTGGTGCGCACGCACAGGAACTGGTTGAGCAGGTAGCCTTCGCTGCCCATGATCTCGACGCCGTCGTAGCCCGCCTTCTGCGCCAGGTGGGCGCAGCGCACGTAGTCGTCGATGGTCTTCTGGATGCCGGACTCGTCGAGCGCCTTCGGCGTGAACTTCGAGATCGGCGATTTCACCGCCGAGGCCGACACCACGAAGGGCTGGTAGCCGTAGCGGCCCGCGTGCAGGATCTGCATCAGGATCTTGCCGCCCTCTTCATGCACCGCGTTGGTCACGCGCCGGTGGTTGGGCACGTCGAAGATGCTGTTGAGCGTGCCGCCGAACGGCAGCAGCCAGCCCTCGCGGTTGGGCGAGATGCCGCCGGTGACCATCAGGCCGACGCCGCCCCTGGCGCGCTCGCGGAAATACGCGGCCAGCTTCGGATAGTTGTAGAAACGGTCCTCGAGGCCGGTATGCATCGACCCCATGATCACGCGGTTCTTCAGCGTGGTGAAACCGAGGTCGAGCGGGGCGAGCAGATGCGGATGGTGTGCCATGGCGTGGGCTTCCTGCGTGAGTGGCGCGGACGAGTCGCGGCCGTAAGTCGGTCAGCGCAGTCTACCGGATGGCGGCGCGGGTGTTGTAGTGGAAGGCTTCTAGGGCGGCGGCGCCCCGCGCGCCGCCGCCCTTCCGGCACGTCAGTCGAAGCCGCGCTTCGTCTTCCACTGCTCGGTGGCCGCCACCAGCTGGCGGGCGATGCCCGGTTCGGTGGCCGCGTGGCCGGCATCGGTGATCATGTGCAGCTTCGCTTCCGGCCAGGCCTGGTGCAGGCGCCAGGCCGACAGCGGCGGGCAGACCACGTCGTAGCGGCCCTGCACGATCACGGCCGGCAGGTGGCGGATGCGGTCGACGTTGCGCACCAGCTGGTCCTCGCTGAAGAAGCCCTCGTGCAGGAAGTAATGCGCTTCCAGCCGGCCGACGCCGAGGCCGACCGCCTCGCTGGAGAATTCGTCGACCGATTCCGGGTTCGGCCACAGGTACAGGCAGCTTCCCTCGTAACGGCTCCAGGTGCGCGCGGCCGGGCCGTAGATCTCGGGGTCGTCGCAGAACAGGCGCTTGCGGTAGGCCTCGAGCAGGTCGCCGCGCTCCTCCTCGGGGATCGGCGCGACGAGTCGGGCGTATTCCTCGGGGAAGAACCAGCGGATGCCGTCCAGGAACCAGTCGATCTCGGGCTTGGTGCACAGGAAGATGCCGCGCAGGACGAAGCCGGTGCAGCGCTCCGGGTGGGCCTGGCCGTAGGCCAGCGACAGCGTCGAACCCCAGGAGCCGCCGAACACCAGCCACTTGTCAATGCCGAGCATGTCGCGGATGCGCTCGATGTCGGCGATCAGCAGCTGGGTGGTGTTGTTGCGGAATTCACCCAGCGGGGTCGACTTGCCGGCGCCGCGTTGATCGAACAGCACGATGCGGTAATGGTCGGGGTCGAAGAAGCGGCGATGCTTGAGCGACAGCCCGGCGCCGGGACCGCCGTGCAGGAACAGCACCGGCTCGCCGTCGGGATTGCCGCACTCTTCCCAGTACAGCGTGTGAATGTCGTCGACCGGCAGCATGCCCGTGCGGAAGGGTTCGAGCGGCGGGAACAGGAAGTCCTCGGCAGTGGGAGCGGCGGGAGCGGCGGAAAGAGTCATGGCGGCAGTCCTGGATACGTGGATGATCGACGCGGCGCGGCGGTGCGGCGCCCGCGCCGGGGAGGCTGCGATTATCGCCGGAAAATCCCTTTCCGCCTTGGCACCGCGCCGCATCGGAAATGCCGATCCGATACCAGCCGGATGGCGGCATGACGAGTTTTTCAACGCACCGGCACGAAAAATCTTCCCAATCGAAAAATTCTGCTGTATAGTAGCGGGCTTTCTGGCACTGACAATGCCAGGACGTCAGGCGGGCGCATCGCCCTGCCGCAGGCGGCGAGCGGGTGCTTAGCTCAGTTGGTAGAGCGGCGCCCTTACAAGGCGTAGGTCGGGAGTTCGAGCCTCTCAGCACCCACCACACGGCCCGCCACGCAGAATGACGTCATGCAAGGTTTCATGGTTTCGGAGCGGTAGTTCAGTTGGTTAGAATACCGGCCTGTCACGCCGGGGGTCGCGGGTTCGAGCCCCGTCCGCTCCGCCAGACGAAAAAGACGAGCTTCGGCTCGTCTTTTTTTTCGCCCGTGCGGCAGACGGCCAACGACGGCGCCCGAAAAAAAACCCGGAGCGCGCCGAGCGCCTCCGGGTTTTTCTTGCCTCAAGCGTCGTCAGGCCGCGGCGCGTTCCTCGCGCAACTCGCCGCCCAGCGCCAGCACCAAGTCGTCGAACAGCTTCGCCAGCTCGCCGGCCATCAGCATGAAGTCGGTGTCGAAGCGCTCGTCGTCGTCCTTCGTGGTGCTCTCGTTTTCCTTGAGCACGTCCAGCGGCGCGATCTTCTTCAGCGCCAGCGTCTCGCTCAGCACGAAGGAGATCTTGTCCGACCACGTCATGGCCAGGCGCGTGCACTGCTTGCCGGCGGCGATGTGACGGCGCACTTCCTCGGCCTCGATGGTGTGGCGCACATAGCGCACCGTCGCCTTGCTCTCGCCGGTGGCGCGCAGCTCGGTGTCCTGGTCGACCGTGAAACCGCCCGGCGCCTCGTCGGCGGCCAGCCAGTCGGTCATGGCCGACACCGGCGAGCGCGCCACGTGCAGGCTTTCCAGCGGCAGCTTGTCGACGCATTTCAGCAGCAGCTTGATCACGTCGTCGGCGCGCGACGGGCTGGCGGCATCGACCACCAGCCAGCCGTGCACCGGATCGATCCACACGCGCGTGTCGCGGCGGATCGAGAAGGCGCGCGGCATCAGCTCGTCAATGACCTGTTCCTTGAGGTCGCGCATCTGCTTGCGGCCGGGCACGAATCCCTGCTGCTCCTCGATCTCGGCGGCGCGCGCGCGGGTCACCTGGTTGATGACGGTGGCCGGCAGCAGCTTCTTTTCGGTGGCCAGCTGCAGCAGCATCTGGCGGTTGACGGTATGGACCAGCATGCCGTTCTCGCGCGGCGATGCCCAGCCCTGGGCCTGCATCTCGAGGCTGCCGCCTTCCACGAAGGCTTGCGGCGCGAGCGCGGCTTCCAGTTGGTCGGGCGTCATCGCCCACGGTGCGGGAAGTCGGTAGATCTGGAGATTCTTGAACCACATGGTGTGCGCCCGGCAAAAAAAGAGGCGCCATTGTACACGCGGACCCGGTGCCGAGACAGGCCAAATCCGCGACACCGGCGCCAGCGCGGCGGAATCCCCGCTACGGCGTCCATGCCGCGGCCGCCCGGCGCATTTGAGCGCGCTCAATCCGGCGTCGCGCGCCTCCCCTGCATGGGATGGCGGCGCAGCGGCATTCTGGGTAGCCTATGGGAATTGCGGATTTCCCATCGCCATTCCTGACATTGCCATGAAGATGCCGTCACGTCTCCGTACCGCCGCCTGGACGGCGGCCACCGCTCTCCTGCTGCCGGCGTGCGGCGCCGGCCATCCCGACGGCGGGCTGCCGGCAGCGGCGCGCCAGGCGCCGGTGTCGGTCGCCGTGCAACAACCGCCCGCGGCCGGCGCCGCGCGCGATCCGCTGCAGCGCGAAGCATCGGTGCAGAAGCTCTACCTGGCCTACTTCGGCCGCCCCGCCGATCCCGCAGGCCTGCAGAACCTGTCCGCCGCCCTCGATGCCGCCGGCGCGGCGACCGACATCCTGCAGCTCGACGCCGACTATCTTCACGCGCCTGCCGTGCGCGCGCTGGTCGACGCCTTCGGCTACAGCGAGGAGTCGCGCAGCCTGTATGCCGGCAATGCGGCGCAGTTCGTCAACGCGGTGTACCGGAACCTGTTCGGGCGCGACGCCGACCGCGATGGCCTGCTGTTCTGGTCGAATGCGGTGGCATCGGGACATCTGACGCGCGGACGCGCGGCACTTGCCATCATGGCAGGAGCCTACGCGAATCCGAGCGAGCAGGGACGCGCGGACGCCACCCTGATCGACCACAAGGCCGGCCTGGCGGTCGCTTTCACGCGCACGCTCGATACGGCGGACGAGGTGGCGGCCTATCGCGGCGATACGGCGGCGGCCCAGGCGCGTGCCATGCTCGCCGCCGTGACCGATCCGGCATCGGTCGACCTGCTCCAGAAGAGCCTGGACCCGGCCTACCAGCCGGTCGCCTTCGACACCCTGGATGCCCGCCGCTTCTCCGGCCACGCGCTGCCGGCCGGCGGCCACGCCGTCGTCGGCGACACGCAGAGCTGGACGCAATTGTGGCAGCAGCACATTGCCTACCTGTCGCCCGCGCCGGCCGCGCCCCAGGTCGATTTCGCGAGCCGCACCGTGATCGGCGTATTCGTCGGATCGCGGCCGTCCGGCTGCCATGCGGTCGGCATCCGCCGCATCTATCGCAACGCGGACAGGCTGGTGGTCGAATACGTCGAAGGCAACCCGCAGCCCGGGGCGATCTGCGCCGCGGTGATGACCGCGCCATCCCACATCGTCAGCGTGCCGCGCGTCACGGGGCTGGCGGTCGAATTCGTCAGGCTCTAGGAAGTCCGCGCGCCGCGCCGCACGCTCACTGCAGGGTCGCCGGGCGGAAGCGGTCGTAGCGCTCCAGCACCATCGGCACGTAGCGCACCGTCTCGGCGTACGGGGGAATCCGGCGGCCATGGCGGATCACCGCCCCCTCGCCGGCGTTGTAGGCCGCCACCGCGAGCTTCACGTTCCCGTCGAACATCTTCAGCAGGTCGCGCAGGTAGCGCGCGCCGACCTCGAGGTTCTGCTCGGGCGAGTACAGGTCGTAGCTGCCGTAGCGCGCCGCCGTCGCCGGCATCACCTGCATCAGGCCGATCGCGCCCTTGGGCGAGCGGGCGCGCGCATTGAATCCGGACTCCACCTCGATCAGGGCATGCAGCAGGCCCACCGGCAGGCTGTGCGCCTGCGCGACACGGTGGATCAGCGGCGCCAGCTCGCGCCTGCGCACCGACAGCTGGCCGAGCGTGACCGGGCCGGTGCCGGCGCGCGGCCACAGGCGCTGGCCGTCGAACACGGCGAACACCTGCGAGCTGCGCCCGAGCGGCCGGTCGGAAAACGTCGGCGCGCCGCGGCCGTCGTCGGTCCGGTAGATCGTCGTGCCTTCGGCCTGCGCGAGCGTGCCCGTGCCCAGCGCGATGCCGAGCACGAAAACCTGGAGATGGCCGAAACGACAGGGGCGCATGCGATGCGGGGAAGGAGTTCCGAGAACCGTACGATACGGTCAGGCGGCCTTGCGTGCAAGAAAGAATTTTGCGGGCGCGGCGCACAGGCGATGTCGCTCCGGCAACGCGTTCCGTCGACGGCGCCGCGGCCTCACTCGTCGCCGGCGAACAGGCCCAGCTGCCGCGCGGCGCTGTCGCCCTCTTCCGTGCGCACGCCGATGCCGAGCAGGCGCACCGGGCGCTGCCCGCGCGCGAAGGCGGTTTCCAGCAGGCGGCCGAACACGGCGGCATCGAGCGCCAGGCCGGTGCATTCGGCGGTGGTGCGCTGGAAGTTGTCGAAGCGGATCTTGACGAACAGCTTGCGGATGTCGCGCTCCGCGCCGGCGCGTTTCACGCGCGCGGCCAGCAGCGCATGCAGCGGGGCCAGTTCGCGCCGGCAGGCGGCGATGTCGGGCAGGTCGCGCACATAGGTCTCCTCGACGCTGACCGACTTGCGCTCCTGGTCGGGGCAGACCTCGCGCTGGTCGATACCGCGGCACAGCTCGTACAGGCGCGCGCCGAACTTGCCGAAATGGTGCTGCAGCTGCGGCAATTCCCAGGTGCGCAGGTCGGCGCAGGTATGCGCGCCCAGGCGCTTGAGCTTGGCGGCGGTGACCTTGCCGACGCCGAACAGCTTGTCCACCGGCAGCGGCGCGACGAAGGCATCGACCTCGTGCGGGCGGATCACGAACAGGCCGTCGGGCTTGTTCCAGTCGCTGGCGATCTTGGCGAGGAACTTGTTCGGCGCCACGCCGGCCGAGGCGGTGATGCCGACATCCTTCGCGATGCGCGCGCGGATGTCCTGGGCGATCAGCGTGCCGCTGCCCTGGTGCGCCGGCGAGCGCGACACGTCGAGATAGGCTTCGTCGAGCGAGAGCGGCTCGACCTGGTCGGTGTAATCGCGGTAGATCGCCATGATCTGGCGGCTGGCCGCGCGGTATTTTTCCATCGACGGCGGCAGGATGACGAGATCGGGGCAGCGTTTGACCGCCTGCGCCATCGGCATCGCCGAACGCACGCCGAACTTGCGCGCCTCGTAGTTGCAGGTGGCCACCACGCCGCGCTGGTCGGGCCGGCCGCCGACGGCCAGCGGCACGCCGCGCAGCGACGGGTCGTCGCGCATCTCGACGGCGGCATAGAAGCAGTCGCAGTCGCAATGGATGATCTTTCGGAGGGCGGCGTTCACGGTCGGGCCGGCAATGGAAGGCTCGCCGTATTGTACCGAGCCGGACCTTCCGCCGTGGAGCGCCGCGGCCCCCTTTCGTACGCGGCGGCATGCGCGCCGCGCCGCCGAAAAGGAACAGGGCCGCGCATGTGCGCGGCCCCGGAAGAATCGCCGTCGCGGCGCGGCGTCAGTGCCCGCCGACCCAGATGAACTTGAGGAGGAACAGCGCGGCGATGATCCAGATGATGACCGGGACTTCCTTCGCGCGGCCGGTGAACAGCTTCATGCCGGCGTAGGTGATGAAGCCGAAGGCCACGCCGTTGGCGATCGAATAGGTGAACGGCATCATCACCGCGGTGATCACGGCGGGCACGCTCTCGGTGGTGTCGTGCCAGTCGATGTCGACCAGGTCGCGCAGCATCAGGCAGGCGACGTACAGCAGCGCCGGCGCGGTCGCATAGGCCGGCACGGCGCCGGCCAGGGGGGCGATGAACAGGCAGGCGAGGAACAGCACGGCCACCGTGATCGCGGTCAGGCCGGTGCGGCCGCCGGCCTGCACGCCGGCGGCGCTCTCGATGTAGGCGGTGGTGCTGGAGGTGCCCAGGCAGGAGCCGGCGACGATGGCGGTGCTGTCGGCCAGCAGCGCCTTGTTGAGCCGCTCCATCTTGCCGGCCTTGAGCAGGCCGGCGCGGTTGGCCACGCCCATCAGCGTGCCGGTGGCATCGAACAGCTCGACCAGGAACAGCACCAGCACCACGTTGAGGATGCCGACCGACAGCGCGCCCATGATGTCGAGCTTGAACAGCGTCGGATCGATCGCCGGCGGCGCCGAGAACACGCCCTGGTAGGTATTGCCGCCGACCAGGAAGCTGGCGACGGTGACGACGAGGATGCCGATCAGGATGGCGCCGCGCACGCGCAGGCGGTCCAGCGCGACGATCACGAAGAAGCCGACAATGGCCAGGATGGCCGGCGCCTTGTGCAGGTCGCCCAGCGTGATGAAGGTGGCCGGGTGGGCCGCCACGATGCCGGCGTTCTTGAGCGAGATGATGCCGAGGAACAGGCCGATGCCGGCGGTGATCGAGGCGCGGATCGAATGCGGAATGCCGTTGACGATCATCTCGCGGATGCGCAGCAGCGTCACGATCAGGAACAGGCAGCCCGACACGAACACCGCGCCCAGCGCCGCCTGCCAGGTGAAGCCCATGCCGAGCACCACGGTGTAGGCGAAATAGGCGTTCAGGCCCATGCCCGGCGCCATGGCGATCGGATAGTTGGCGTACAGGCCCATGACGATCGAGCCGATCGCCGCGGCCAGGCAGGTGGCCACGAACACCGCATCCTTGGGCATGCCGGCATCGCCGAGGATCGACGGGTTGACGAAAATGATGTAGGCCATCGTCAGGAAAGTCGTCAGGCCGGCCAGCACCTCGGTGCGGATGTCGGTCTCGTGCTCCTTCAGCCTGAACAGGCGCTCGGTGATGCTCATCGGGGTGTCTCCTTCTTGTAATGCGTTCGCAATCCGGGAGTGTGTAATGTCGTACAGAAACGCATGGCCATCATATCGGATCGCACGATACCGGGTATCGCGCCCCGCGTATGTCCGTTCGGCCGGAGCGCGGCGCACTGCCGCAGCGCAACCACGGCATCGGCCGCCGCGCCGTGCCGGCGGAGCATGCGCTCCGGCCTGCGGGCACTATACGTGCGACCACCGGCTTGAGCAACGGCATGCGGCGCGCATTGCCCGGACAACGCGCCGAACTCGCCCGCCGGCGCCGTACTCCAACCCTTCCGAGCACACCTCATACGGAGCATCATCATGGCAAGCAGTCTCGACCCCGATCTCACGCCGCGCCGCGACCGGCAGCTCGGCATCGGCCACGGCACCGGCGCGCTCGGACCGAGCGACACCTCCGACAGCGGCAGCGACGTGATGGGCGGCGCCGGATTCAAGGACGAGGACGAACTCGACCTCGGCCTGCAGCAGGGCACCACGTCCGACCTGCACAAGGCCGGCGGCACCGCCGGCCCCGACCTCGGCGACGCCGACCTCGACAGCGATACCGATGCGGTCGGCACCGGCGAGCATGCCGAAGCCGGACGCGACACCGGCATGCGCGACGGCCACGACATCGACGCCGACCAGGTGCAGGCGATCGGTGACGTGCCGGACATCGGCGATCCGGATACCGGCGACGTGCCCGACATCGGCGACCCCGACCTGGCCGACGTTCCCGACATCGAAGCCGACGACGAGGACGCCACGGACGCAGGCACCGGCGCGGGCGCCACGCGCCACTGAGCGGGGCCGCAGCGCCGTCCATGCCGGCGGGCGGTGCCGCGCGTACCGGCACGCCCGCCGCGCCGGCCGGCGCGCGTCAGTTCGCCTCGATGATGAAGTCGGTGAACAGCACCACCTGCACATGCCGCACGCCCAGGCGCTGGTTGAGCGCGGCCGCCAGCGACTGCTGCGCGGCCTCCAGTCCGCCCGGCGCCTTGAGGGTCAGCGGATCGGTCTCCGCCAGGATCTGCTGGAGCGCCACATCGATGCGCTCCTTGTTGTTGCGCGCCCAGCGCGCATCGGCGCTGTCGGTCTGGATGGCCACGGTGGCATTGAAGGAATAGTCGTCGCTCTGGATGAAGAACGGACCGGTCTGGGCGAAGGCGATCGGATCGCCCTTCGACAGCGGCAGCAGGTCGGGACGCAGGAGCGCGAGCGCGCCGATGGCGAGCGCCACGGCCAGCGCGGCGATGCCGCCGGCGACGTAGGCGACCCGCGTGGTGCTGCGCTCGCCGCGCGACTGCGCGGCCGCCGTGGGACGCGTCGCCGCCGCAGGCCGTGCCGCTGGCTTCGCGGTGGTGCGCGCCGGTGGTCCATCGTCGATGGTGGCCATGCCGTGATCCGATGTTCCTGCGTGAGCCAGCAGTATAGCCAGAAAGCAAGCGCCCTCCCCGCCGCCGGGCCACCCCGGCCGCGGATCGCGCGCAGCGTGGCGGGTCCGCAACGTTACATGCCGTAACAGGCCTGCCGGAGATCAGCAAGCGCGCAGGTTTTCCGCGTCGGCAAAACCATTCCGCCGCCGGCTTGTCGAATCGTCCAGAACGTGCGGATGCCGCCGGCCTCGCCGTCGTCTCCGCGTGAGCCAACAAGGTGCCCATAGTGAACGACGATTCTCCGGACAAGCCCGAGCCTGACGCTCCCTCCCCCGACGTTTCTCCGACACCCTCCTCCGCGCGGCCGCGCCGGCGGCGCCTGCTGATCGCCGGCGGCATCCTGGCCGGCGTGCTGGCCTTGTCCGGCGTATTCGTCGCCATCACGCTGCCGGCCACGCCGGAGATCGGCGACCTGCAGGCGGCGCGCCACGAGCAGCCGAGCATCCTGCTGTCGGCCGACGGCCGCACGCTGGCGACCTTCCGCCAGGTGCAGCGCGAATGGGTCGACCTCGACCACATCGCGCCGTCGCTGATCCAGGCCTTGATCGCGGTCGAGGACAAGCGCTTCCACGAACACGCGGGCGTCGACTACAAGCGCACCATCGCCGCCATGGTGTACACCGTCGGCGGCGAAACCCAGGGCGGCTCGACCATCACCCAGCAGCTGGCGCGCAACCTCTTTCCCAACGAGATCGGCCGCTCGCGCACGATGACGCGCAAGCTCAAGGAGCTGATCACGGCGCTCAAGATCGAGCGCAAGTACCGCAAGAACGAGATCCTCGAGACGTATCTCAACACGGTGCCCTTCCTCTACAACGTGTCGGGCATCGAGATGGCGGCGCGCACCTACTTCGGCAAGTCCGCCGGCGACCTCGACGTGGCCGAGAGCGCGACGCTGGTCGGCATGCTCAAGGGAACCGCCTACTACAACCCGGTCAGCTATCCGGAGCGCGCGCGCAAGCGGCGCGACCTGGTGCTGCGGCAGATGGTGGCCCAGGGCATGCTGCCCGAGGCGGAATACCGCGCCATCGCCGGCACGCCGGTGAAGCTGGCGTTCCAGCGCCAGGTCGACGAGTACGACGACTCGGCACCGCACTTCACCAATTACGTGCGCCGCTGGCTGGCCGAGTGGGCGCAGCAGAACGATGTCGACCTGTCCTCCGACGGCCTGGTGGTGCACACCACGATCGACCTGACGCTGCAGCAGGCGGCCACGCGCGCGGTCGAACGCCAGGCGGCGGTGCTGCAGCAGATCGCCGACGTCGAGTGGAGCGCCAAGGATGGCCGCCTGCGGTCCGAGACCCCGTCGGCCTACGCGAAGCTGCACAAGAAGGTCGAGCCGTTCCGCTACTTCTTCGAGGCCAACCGGGAACTGGTCGATGCCTTCATCCGCGAGACGCCCGAATACCGCAAGGCGGTCGAGGCGAAGCAGAAGCCGGCCGCTGTGCTGGCGAAGCTGCGTGCCGACAAGGATTTCATGCAGCGCCTGCGTGCCGACAAGACGCGCCTGGAGGCTGGCCTGGTGGCGATGGATCCGCGCACCGGCGAGATCCGCGCCTGGGTGGGGAGCCGCGACTTCAGGCGCGACCAGTTCGACCACGTCGCGCAGGCCGCGCGCCAGCCGGGCTCGACCTTCAAGCCGATCGTCTATGGCGCCGCCCTCGAGCAGGGCTTGTCGCCCGACCATGCCTATGTCGACCGCACCATCGAGATCATTGCGCCCGACGGCAGCCTGTGGCGGCCCACCGACATGTCCGGCATCAGCCACCAGCCGATGACGCTGCGCGACGGCCTGATCCTGTCGAAGAACACCATCACCGCGCAGGTGATGCAGGATGTCGGCCTGCCCAACATCATCCAGCTGGCGCAATCGGTCGGCATCAACCGCAGCCGCCTGGAGGCGGTGCCGTCGCTGGCGCTAGGCACCAGCCCGGTGACGCTGCTGGAGATGGTGTCGGCCTATTCGACGATCGCCACCGTCGGCGAATACCGCAAACCGGTGTTCGTGCGCCGCATCACCGACCGCAAGGGCCGCGTGCTGGCCGAATTCGGCAGCCAGGCGCAGCGCGTGCTGACCGAGGACACGGCGGTCGAGCTGATCGACATGATGCGCGGCGTGGTCAACCGCGGCACCGGCACGGCGGTCAAGACGCGCTTCGGCATCCTGGCCGACATCGCCGGCAAGACCGGCACCACGCAGAACAACACCGATGGCTGGTTCATCCTGATGCATCCCAACCTGGTGGCCGGCGCGTGGGTGGGATTCAACGATGCGCGGGTGACGATGCGCAGCGAATACTGGGGCCAGGGCGGCCACAACGCGACGCTGGTGGTGGGCGACTTCTTCCGCGACACCATCAAGGCGAAGCTGGTCAATCCGAAGGCGCGCTTCCCGCTGCCGAAGCGGCCGCAGCTGCTGGTGAGGAACGAGGAAGCGCTCCCGGTGAGTTCCGGCGACAGCGGCGGCAATCCGCCGCCCGGCACCGGCGTCATCATCCGCCCCGACGGCACCCGCGTCATGATCGGTGCGCCGCTGCCGCCTCCGCAGCAGGGTGGCGACGAGCTGGGGCGCTTCCTCGGCGGCGACGGCAATCGTCAGCAGCCGGCGCCGGCGGAGGAACGGCCGCGCGGCAACCAGCTGTTCGAGCCGGATCGGGGATGAGCGGTCGAGGGGACGATGCCGTCATGTTCGGCCAATGGCGGCCGGTGGCGACAGGCTGATCATCGGAGATCAGCCTGGTGTCGCGTCAATTTCCACCTGACGGCGCCTTCCCCCTGAAGGGGGATGAGGACGGGGTGTCGCAACGCACTGCGTTGCGCCGGCCGGATCGGAACGGCTGGCAAGCCGTGACGTGGGACGGTCGGGATGGGAGTAGCGCGCATCCATCAACGCATGCGCCAGATCAAGCGCACGCCCCTCCCTGACCCTCCCCCTCGCTGGGGGAGGGAATCTCGTGCGCAACCCGACTGCCGGTTGCTTCCCTACTTGCCCGAACTCCCAGCCTCGCCACGCGCCGGATCGGCGCCGCCCGTACGACGCGCGTCGCGCAGGTCCTGGTTGGCCGCGCTGCGCGCATCGCGCAGGTCGCTGCGGGCATCGCGGCGCTCTTCACGATACGCCTGCCTTGCGGCTTTCTTGCGCGCCTTGTATTCCTGCTTCGCCTGACGCTTCGCTGCGCGCCGTTCGATGTAGGGATCGGAGGTGGCCGTCCTGCTCTGGTCGATCGTCACCGAGTGCGCGGCCCGGCCGCTGCCCGTGGTCGCGGTCGCCCCGCTGGCCGCCGATGGCGTGCTGCCCGTGGCGGCCGGCATCGGCGGCGTCGTGCCGGCGGATGTGCCCGCTGCCGTGCCGCCCCCGGATGCGGTGCTGCCGCCTGCGCCGGTCGATGCCGTGCCGGTGGCGGGCGCCTGGTTGGTGGTGCCGGTCGCCGGCGCCACGCCCGTCGCGCCACCTGTCGTGGCAGTGCCGCCTGACACCGTGCCGGTGGCGGAGGTGCCGGTGGCGGAGGTGCCTGCAGGCGGCGCGACCTGGCTGGTGCCGCTCGATTCGGGTAAGGGTGCATTCGCCGGCGGCTGGCTTCCGGTGGCGGGTGCCGGCGGCACCGTGGCGCTGACAGGCGCCGCCGGGGCGATCGTCGTGGAGGGTGGCTGGCCGAAGGTCGGCGGCGGTGCGGCCACATCCGGCGTGACCTGACCGGCCGCGCGCGTACCCGCCGGCTGCGCGGTGGACGGCAGCGGGGCCGGGTTCTCGGGCGTGGTGCCGCTGGAGGTGGTCTGCGCCTGAGCCAGGTGGGCGACCAGCATGACGGCCGATCCGATCAGCAATGTATGTCGCTTGTGCATGGCAACTCCTTGTGGTCGATGTTGATCGCAGGCACGCATGCGCGCAGGGGTCACCCTGCGCCGCGTCGCGCTCTTGCTGGAATGACCATGCCTTGCCGCCGGAAGTTCAAGCGGCCGCGGTTCCATGCGGGAACGGCGGCCGCCTGAGGAGCCGGCTCGCGCCGGCGCGGGGATGCGGGCTCTGAACGGCGACCTTCTGCCCGCGAGGATCAGAAGCGGTGACGCACGCCGACGTTGAACAGCGACGGATCGCGGCCGGCCGCGGCGGCGCCGCCAAGGTTGGCCGCTGCCTCGTTGTCCACGCGCGCATACGATGCGTACAGGTTGGTGCGCTTGGACAGGTCGTAGGTGTAGCCCAGCGCCCACTGCGTCACGTCGCGGTTGGCGCCGATCTTGTCGCTGCGGCGGATGTAGGACGCCTGCACGTTGCTCTGGCCGCCGCCCAGCGGTGCGCTGACACCCACCAGCAGGTCGCGCGAGTCGAGGTTCTTCACGTTGGCGGCGCTGTCGCCATCGTTCTGCGCCCAGCCGAAGTGGGCCTTGACCGCGCCGAAGTTGTAGGTGGCGCCCAGCAGCACGGTGCGGGCGTCGCCGTTGTCGGCATTGGCGGCGGTCAGCAGGTTCTGGCTGTGGAAGGCCAGCGTGGCGTACAGCGGGCCGTTGGCGTACACCAGCGAGCCGCCGACCTGGCGACCGAGCGAGCTGGTCGACAGGCCGCCGAAGGAATAGGCGAGCTGGCCGGTGAAGCCGCCGACCGTCTTCGTCGTGTAGTTGACGGTGTTGTCGGCACGCTCGTCATAGAGGCGGAAAACGCGCTTGGCATCGCCCGCCAGGCCGAGGCCGAACGGATCGATCGCCTCCAGCGACGGGCGGATCGGATTGTTGATGCGGCCGAGCTTGAGCGAACCGAAGCCGCCGTTCAGGCCGACCCACGACTGGCGGCCGAACAGGCGGCCGCCCTGGCCGAGCTTGCCGTCGTTGAGCGAGAAACCCGACTCGATCGTGAACACGGCCGACAGGCCGCCGCCGAGGTCTTCGGTGCCGCGGAAGCCCACGCGGCTGCCCGACTGGTTGCCGGAAGTGATGGCATTGACCGTGGTGGCGCCGTTGTCGGTGCGCGAAAAGCCTGCGTCGGCCACGCCGTAGAGGGTGACGTTGCTGGACTGGGCGTAGGCGGAACCGAAGGACGCGGCGAGCGCGACCGCGAGAAGCGAGTTCTTCATGGCGTTTCTTTCAAAGGATTGAACAAGGGTTGCAGTTCACGCTGCCCTGGCGACCGCGTGGGCGGGATGCGCGGCGAACCGCGCGCCCCGGTTGCATTGCCGGAATGGAATGCGACGCGATGCGAACTGTACGGACCGATTGTTACAACGCCATGAATTGCCGGCAAGGACAGTTTTGTAATCCGGAAAGACGCATCAGTAATGAGGCGGGCGCTCGTTGGCCGGCATCCCTTGCCCGGCGCTGCTTGCGAGCTCTTTCAGGCGGCGCGCGAGCTCGGCGCACAGCTTCTCGAGCTGGTCGATTTTCTGTTGCTGCTTGTAGACAGTCCGGTTGAGTTCGTCGAGCAGGTCGTCCTGGCGGGCGATGCGGATCTCGAGATCGATGAGGCGTTCCTCGTCCATGGTCGGGCCTTCGTTGTCGATGTGGAATGCCTTGGACGCCGGTGCGGCGTGTCAGCGGCCGCTTCGCGGCGGGATGGCATCAGTGCAGGCTCTTTGCCGCCGGTTCCTTGCGCTGCTGCACCAGCACCCAGGGCTTGACCACCACGGTCCACATGTCGAGGTCGGCCGCCAGCCAGGCCTGGGCCTGGTCGTCGGTCGCGCGCGCGACGCTGCCGTTCTCGAGCCAGGCAGCCATGGCCTTCGCATCGTCGGTGGCCATGCGCGCGGCCACCTCGATCAGATCCATGCCGTCGCTGACGACGATCACGCTGCCGCTGGCGAAATGACGCAACAATTCCCGCCACGGGAGGCGCGCGGTCTCCTGGTTGAGCTTGGCGTAGAGCATGTCGTAGGAATCGGCGGAGGGTGCGGACATGATGCGGATACGGAAAAAATGGACAGGCGCGCGCAGCTTACCACGAGCCGGCGATGGTGCGCCCCGGTGGCCGGCGCCCGCTGCGCGCGACGGCTGCGCGGCGCCGGCACGGATGCGCCGGTCGCATTACACTGGCAGTCCGACACCGCCTTGCGCCGCCACCTTCCAGGACCGCCGATGAGATCGACCAAAGCCGCCGCCGCCGTCACGCGGCTCAACAAGCACGACCCGGCCATCCGCTATTCGATGGGCATGACGGCCAGCGGTTTCTTCTACCTGCTGCGCGCCGAGGGCGATGCGGCGCCCGAGCGCATCAGCCCGGACCTCACGCTCGAGGAATTCGTCGCCTTCGCCGACAAACTCGGCCCGCCGAAGAAGGAGCGCATCTCGAAGCACGATGCGGCCTTCGAGAAGCAGCTGGCCGCGCGCCGCAACGGCAGCGGGCGGCAGGAGTAGGCGAACGCATGCGGCGACCCGGCGCCCCGGACGGCGACGGAAGTCGCGCGCCGTCACTCCTTCTCCCTGGCGGGGAAGGCCGGGATGGGGGTGGTGCGGTTGAATCGGCGCATGCGGATGACCGGGCCCGCCCACCCTCCCCTTGCATTGCGCCCGGCAAGGGAGAGGGAATGCTGCGCGCGCACCGGCCGCAGCGCTCACGCGCCGTCCGGATCGGCCGCGAAGTCGCGCAGGTAGAGGTTGGTGTCCGGCTCGCCGCCCTTCATCGCGATCATGCCTGCGGGGCGCAGGCCGAGGCGTTCGACGATGCGGATCGAGCGCACGTTGTCCGGCGAGGTGATCGCCGCGATGCGCGTGATGCCCAGTCGCGTGCGGGCATCGTGCAGCACGGCGGCGGTGGCTTCCCAGGCGTAGCCGCGGCCGCGCCAGGTCTCCAGGAAACCGTAACCGATGTCGATGTCGTCGAGCTGCGGCCGCTTGACCAGGCCGGCGATGCCCACCGGGATGCCATCCTCGCGCCGCTCGGCGACGTAGAAGCTGAAGCCCATCTTCTGCTGGCTGGCCATCGGGCCGGTGCGGATGAACTCGCGCATCGCCTCGTCGGTGCGCAGGCCGCGGTCGCCGATGTAGCGGTGCCAGTCCGGCTGATTCATCAGCGCCAGCATGAACGGCGCGTCGTCCTCGTTCATGAGGCGCAGGGTCAGGCGTGCGGTGTCGAGTATCTTCATGGGGCGCAAGTCGTCGGTGTGATGGTTGTCCGCCAGGGTCAGTCGTCCAGCAGCGGGCACGGCGTGACCTCGGTGCCGCGCGCGCGGCAGGCCAGCTCGTAGTCGCGCAGCCAGGCGCGCTCGGTGTCGTCCAGCATCGCCGGGTCCACCAGTTCCCAGTCGTAGCCGACCTGCACCAGGTTGTCGAACGCCACCATGCCATCGCCGTCGTCGCGCGCGACGACGACGTTCTCCAGCCGCACGCCGCCGCGATCGGCCAGGTAGATGCCGGGTTCGATGGTCACCACCATGCCGGCACCGATCGCATGGCGCGCGCCTGGGAAGAAGCCGGTGCCGCCCTCGTGCACGTGGATGCCGATGCCGTGGCCGGTGCCGCAGGCATAGTCGTAGCCGTGCGCGCGCACCACGCGGCGCACCAGCTGGTCGACCTCCTCGCCGATGGTGCCGGCGGCGACGCGCGCATGCAGGCCGCGCAGGCTGGCCTTGAGCACGACGGTGTAGATCTCTTTCTGCCATGGCGCCGGCGCGGCGCGGCCGGAGGCGTTGCGCAGCACGGTGCGGGTGCAGTCGGTGGCGAATCCGTCCTCGTAGTAGGCGCCGCTGTCGAGCAGCACCAGCTCACCTTCGCGCAGTTCGCGCTCGGGATCGCAGTCTTGGTAATGCATCAGCGCGGCATTGGCGCCGGCCGCGGCGATGGTGCCGAAGCTGTGCGCCAGCGCGCCCTGTTCGCGATAGCCGCGGGCGATCTCGTCGGCCAGGTCGCGCTCGGAATGGCGTTCTCCCGGGCGGCCGTATTTCGCAAAGCGCATCGCCTGCGCGATGGCGGCCGAGCTGCGCGCGAAGGCACGGCCGATGGCGTCCAGTTCGGCGCCGGTCTTGCGGGCGCGCATCGCCTCCACCGCGGGAAAGCCGCTGTCGCGCCGCGCGTTCGGCCAGGCGCGGCGCTGCCACTGCATGACGGCGCCGTTGACGTTTTCGCCGCGGTAGCACAGCTGTCCCACCGCCTGCGCCTGCAGCAGCGCGAGCAGCGCGCCGGGATCGTCGCGCACCACCTGCAGTCCGGGCACCTCGTCCAGCGCCACCGGCGCCGCCGCGCATTCGGCGGGCAGGTAAAGGATGACCGAGGCCGGCAGCACGAACAGGTAGCCGAGATGGGACGAGACATGCGGCAGATGGTAGCCGCGGCTGTTGAGCAGCCAGGCGATGTCGTCGGCGGCGCAGGTGGCGAAGCAGGCCGGCGTGTCGCCGTAGCGTTCCGCGATCGCCGCGCGCAGCCGGGCCAGGTTGTCGGCGGCGCGGCGGCCGGTCACCGTATCGGCCACGTGGCCGATGGCGCGGTCCGCATGCCAGCCGGGCAGCGCCAGCGCCGCGGGCAGTTCGTCGCGCTCCAGCGAGATCCATTCGATGGCCGCATTGGTCAGCGCCGCATCGAGCGTGCGCCGCTGCACCACGCTGATGCGCGACGGGTCGACGCCGATGCGGCCGATGCGCGCCGCCCGCGCGCCGAGCCAGGACGCCATCGCTTCCCAGATGCGCACGCCGAGCGGCAGTTTCTCGACCTGCACCAGCGCCGGATCGGTCTGGCGCTCGGCCTGGATGTGGTAGCGGCCGTCGACGAACAGCACGAAGCCGGCACTGCAGCCGAGCGCCTCGCGCAGCCGCGCGGCGACGTACACGCCGTTGCCGGTCGATCCGTCGAAGCCCGACAGCGCATAGCGCTGGTTGTTGGTGCGCGGCGTGAATTCGGACAGGCAGGGATCCTGCGAGGTGACCACCAGGACATCGATGCCGCGCGCGGCCATCAACCGTTCGACGGCGTCGTGGTTGGCGCGGACGGTATCGGTGCGGACGAGGTAGTCGTCGGGCGGGAAATCGAGCGGCAGCGTGGCGGGCATGGGCATGGCGATCCTTCGGTTGTGGAAAGGCGGGCTGGCAGGATGCCGGGGCGCCCCGGAAGGCCTTCCGCCCGTGGCGCGGCTGCAGCGGGAAGGCCACACGATTTTAGTATCACTTAAATTTTAAGTAAAGGCTAAATTTTGGCGCCACTAAATGCCCGGCGTGGAACACCCGCCTTAAAGTATTGATCCACAATGGTTTTTTGGCGGTAGCCGGGCGCGCCGGACTTGACGCTGGCGGACCCTGCCGCCTAGAATCGGCCACCTTTCACCATCCCCCGCCGCATGTCGACCAAGCACATCGGAAAGCGCATCCGCAAGCTGCGCAAGGCCCAGCACAAGACGCTGCAGCAGGTTGCGGCGGAGAGCGGGCTGTCGGTCGGATTCCTGTCGCAGGTGGAACGCAACCTGACCGGCATCACCCTGTCCTCGCTGGTCAACGTGGCGCGCGCGCTCGGCGTGCCGCTGCACGACCTGGTCGACCAGCCGCCCCAGACCGCGCCGGATTCGCATCGCGGCAGCCGCGAGGTGTATGCGCTCGAGGAAGCCAGCGTCGGCTACGAGCGCCTGTCCACCACCTTTCCCGGCAGCCGCATGCATTCGGTGAAGATGCATATTCCGGCCGGCTTCGCGTCCGAGACGGTGTCCCACGACGGCGAAGAGATGGTCTACGTCCTGCGCGGCGCCATCGTCTACACCGTCGGCGAGCGCCAGTACCGGCTCGACGCGGGCGACTCGCTGCATTTCGATGCCGGCATCCCGCACCGGATCGAGAACCGCGGCAAGGCGCAGGCCGAAGTGCTGTGGGTGGGTACGCTGGCGATCTTCGACGACGCCGACAATGCGCCCGACGAGGCCGCCCAGCTCGTCGGCACCGAATTCCACGACATCGGCAACGACTGACGGGCGGCAAGACCGCCCCGGATCACATCGCCAGCGAGAACTCTCCGCCCTTCTCCAGCGCCCGCTGGTACGCCGGGCGCGCATGGATTTTCTCGACGAAGGCCGCCAGGCGCGGATAGGTCTTCTTCGTCAGCCCGCCGCGCGCGCTGGCCGCTTCCAGCGGGAAGCTCATCTGGATGTCGGCCGCGCTGAATTCCTTTCCGGCGAACCACGCGCTCCTGCCGAGCTCGGCTTCGACGAAATCCAGGTGTGTCCTGATCTGCGGACCGATGAAGGCGGCATTGGCCTTCTGCGCGATCGCGCGCGCCACCGGCTTGACGAAGAACGGCATCGGCGCGCTCTCGACCTTCGAGAACACCAGCCGCAGCAGCAGCGGCGGCATCAGCGAGCCCTCGGCGTAATGCATCCAGTAGCGGTAGCGCAGGTGTTCCGGCGTGCCGGCCGCGGGCGCGAGAAGGCCCTTGCCGTGCTGTTCGACCAGGGTCTCGATGATGGCGCCCGACTCGGCCAGCACCAGGTCGCCGTCGGTGACCACCGGCGACTTGCCGAGCGGATGGACCTTCTTCAGCTCGGGCGGCGCCAGCATGGTCTTGCGGTCGCGCTCGTAGCGCTTGATCTCGTAGGGCAGGCCGAGCTCCTCGAGCAGCCACAGGACGCGCTGAGAGCGGGAATTGTTGAGATGGTGGACGACGATCATGCGGTGCTCTCCTTGTGATGTGACTGCGCCGGCCATGGTGCCGGCGGCTTGCCTGTCTCCGCCGCGCGGCGACGCTTCAGGCCTTGGGCGCCGGCTTGCGCGGCAGGTCGTCGCCGAGCGTGACCCAGTCGACATGCGTATCCCAGAACACGTGCGCCTGCGGCTGGCGGTCGACCGGGCCCGCCACATGGGCCAGCGTGATGTGGATTTCCCCCGGCCAGCGCGCCGAGCGGAAGAACATCGTGCTGCCGCAGGTGCCGCAGAAGCCGCGCTCGGCGCCCGGCGAGGACGCGTGCCAGCGCAGCACGCCCTGCGGATCGTCGATGCGCGCCTGCGGATCGGCCACGCCGACCCAGGTCACGAAGGCGGCGCCATGCGCGCGCCGGCACATCGAGCAATGGCAGTGGGCGACCCACTTGCTCGGGAAATCGAAAGAAAAGCCGACCGCGCCGCACAGGCAGCTTCCGGATGCACTCATGGTTTCCTCCTCGACAATTGCATGCGTTTCGTCGTGCGCGCCCGGCCCGCCCTCAGGCGGCATCCCAGTGGCGCGCGAACACCGGCGCGATCCGTGCATGCCGCTCGACTGCCTGCAGCTGCGCGAAGAAGGCCGGGCGATGCTGCTGCAGGTGGGCGCGCGTGCCGCACCATGTCGACACCACCGTCGCCATCAGGGCGAGCGCGCCTGGCGCGGACGGATCGAAGGCCGGCGCCTTCCCCGCCGCCGCCGTCGCGAAGGTGTCGGCGAAGATCTCCCAGCAGCGGTGCAGCCTGGCGCGCGTGCCGCGGCGGATGCGTTCGGCGGTGGCTTCGTCGCAGTCGGCGCACCAGCGGTCCGGATAATCGATGATGCCGACCGCAGGGTAGCAGTTGGCGGCCACGTACACCAGCCCGCGGATCGCCTGGGCGCGGGCGGCCGCGTCGGCCGGCAGCAGGCCGGCCCGGGGATGCGCCTCGGCCAGGTGGATCAGGATGGCGGCGCTCTCGGTCATCACGCCGCCGTCGGGCAGCACCAGCGCGGGAATCTGCAGCAGCGGGTTGACCGCGCGCAGCGCCTCCAGGTCGGACGACGCGTCCCACGATGCCGCGTCGACGATGCGATACGGGGCGCCGGCCAGTTCGAGCGCGGCTTCCACGATGGCCGAGCCGGAACCCTGCGATCCATACAGCGTATGCATGCCGGTGTCTCCTTGCGATGTCATGTCCCTCAGCGGACGAGCCGCCGGATGAAGTATTTCGGCGACTCCTCGTAACCGAGCCGGGCATAGAAGGCATGGGCGCCGCTGCGGCGCTCATGGGAATGCAGTTCGATGCGGTCGCAGCCGCGTTCGCGCGCGCACGCTTCGGCGTGGTCCGCGAGCAGCTTGCCGATGCCGCGGCCGCGCGCGCCTTCGTCGACGCACAGGTAGCTGATGCGGCAGAAGTCACCGGTCAGCGCCAGCTGCGGAATGACATGCAGCGACATCACGCCGACCACGCGGCCCTTCTCTTCGGCAACCACCAGCGCGGCATCGGGATGGCTGCATTGCTGGACGATGCGCCGCGCGAGAAAGCCGTCGGTGGCGCCGTAGCCGAGGGCATCGAGCAGGCGCGCGATCGCCGCGGCATCGTCGGATCTTGCGGGACGCAAAACGGTCATCGTGTCCTCTCGCGAAAGGCCGTGCAGGCGGCCGGTTGCGGGAATGCCGGCATGAGGCCGGCCCGCAGGCCCACAGTGTAGCGCGCCATGCACGGCCGCGCATGCGCCGGCCGCTGCGGTTTATCATGTGCCGGTGCGCGGCCGCGTGCGCCGCACTTCCCTCCACCCTGCCGAGCGAGACTCCCATGGACATCCCCGCAGTCGACATCCTCGCCTTCGACGTCTTCGGCACCGTGGTCGACTGGCACGGTTCGATCGCGCGCGAGGTCGATGCGATGGGTCTGCCGGTGTCGGGCAGCGAGTTCGCGCTGGCCTGGCGCGCCGGCTATGCACCGGCAATGCGGCGCGTGATGGCCGGCGAACTGCCGTGGTCGACCATCGATGCGCTGCACCGGATGATCCTGGACGAACTGCTCGCGCGCTTTCGCATCGACGGCCTCGACGAATCGGCAAAGGACCATCTCAATCGCGCCTGGCACCGCCTCGATCCCTGGCCCGACGCGGTGGCCGGCATCGCGCGGCTCAAGACGCGCTTCGTCGCGGCCACGCTCTCGAACGGCAACATCGCCCTGCTGACGCACATGGCCAGGCACGCCGGACTGCCGTGGGACTGCATTCTGTCGGCCGAGATCTTCCGCCGCTACAAGCCGCATCCGGATACCTATCTCGGGGTAGCCCGGGTGTTCGGCGTGCCGCCGGAGCGCGTGATGCTGGTGGCGGCGCACCATGACGACCTGGCCGGCGCGCGCGCCTGCGGGTTGCGGACCGCCTACATCGAGCGGCCGCTTGAATTCGGCACGGCGCAGCCGAAGGACGTGTCGCCGCGGCCCGGGAACGACCTGCATGCGCGCAACCTGCTGCACCTGGCCGACATGCTCGGCTGCTGAGGGCTTATCCCATGGGCATGGGATGCGCGACCCCATGCGGCACGCTATCGTCACGCACCGACAACCAAGGGAGGACACCCATGAAAACCATGCTGCTGATGCTGCTGATCTCGATCTGCGCCCTCGCCTGGCGCAGCGACGACATCATGCGTGCCATCGGCGTGCAGCGCCCGGCGGCCGTCGCGGCGCCGGCCGCACCGCCGGCACCGGAACAGAAGCCGATGACCATGCAGGAATACGCGGACCTCGCCGCGAAGGATCCGCAGGCCTACCAGAAGCTGATGGCCAGCCTGCAGAAGAAGCAGGAACGTTCCGAGATCGACAAGCTGATGAATTTCTTCGCGCACGGCAAATACGAGTGAGATGACACCGATGCAGCATCTCGGCCTGGCCACCACGCTGATGTTCAACCGCGCCGCCGGCAGCGTGACGCGCGCGGGACGCTACACCGTGGTACGCACGCCGGATGCGCCGGACTTCCATTTCGGGAACTTACTGGTGCTGGACGATGCGCCGTCCGGTGCCGACCGCGCGCGGCTGGAAGCCGACTTCGACCGCCTGGTCGGCAGCCTGCCCGGCGTGCGCCACCGCACCTTCCTGTGGCCGGTGCATGACAACCGGCGGGTGGAGATCACGGACTTTACCGACGCCGGCTATGCGTTCGACGAGCAGGTCGTGCTGGTCGCCGGCGCCGCGGAGCTGGCCGCACCGTCACGCATCGCGCTGCCGGTCGGGATCCGCCCCTTCCGCGATGCCGCCGACTGGGATGACTGGGAAGCGCTGAACATCGCCCACAACGCCGACGACCATGAGCCCGCCGCCTTCCGCCGCTACCTCGCGCACCAGCGGGCGTTCTACGAGGCGCTCGGCAGGGCCGGACGCGGCGACTGGTGGGGCGCCTTCCTCGACGGCCGCCAGGTGGCGCATCTCGGGCTGTCCTTCGAGGGCGGAGCCGGCCGCTTCCAGTCGGTGTTCACCGTGCCCGAGGTGCGCAACCGCGGCATCTGCCGCGCGCTGGTCCATCACGCGGCACGCATCGGCTTTGCGCGCGCGGGCCGCCTGGTCATGGTGGCCGACGAGCATTACCATGCCGCGCGCATCTACGAATCGCTCGGCTTTGCGCCCTGCGAGCGCATGGCCAGCCTGTGCCGGTGGCCGCGCGGCTGAGCCTGCCAGCAGCGCCAGGTCTCCTCGACAAAGGGCAGGACCACCAGCACCAGCGACGCCCCCAGCACGGCCGCCACATGGCCGGCCGGCAGCGGATCGCGCTTGAGGCGCAACGCGAAGTCAGCATCGTCCGACAGGGTGGCCAGCGCGACGAACTGCTCCCAGTGCAGGAACACCACCAGCACCAGCACCGCCAGCGGCACCATTTCCTGCACGCTGTGGTTCATCTGCTCGGCCGGCGAGATGAAGCGCTTGCCGGTCGTGTAGCGCAGGTCGATGTACACCGTCGCCTCGTGCGCGAGCCAGCAGACGATCATGAAGGCCAGCACCAGCGCATTGATCTCCAGCAGCAGGCCGGCCAGGAGCGGCAGTCCGCCTTCGGCCAGCAGCAGGTGGTGCAGCAGCGACTCCGGCAGGCCGCTGGTGCGCTCGATGCCGGTGGCGCGATGGAACAGCCAGTCGCAGAAGCCGGCCAGCAGCCAGAGCGGGATGAAGAAATAGAAGATCGCGGCCAAAAGGAGGTCGGGCAACGCCATGCGGCCTCCCTGCGGCGGCGCTACACCGGTTCGCCGCCGAGGATGGGCGGCGATTTCAGCACTTTCGGGATGCGGTAGTCCATCACGGCGGCCGGCTCGGCATGCACTGTCCAGATGTCGGCCACCGGCCGGAACCAGCCGGCATCGTCGAGCACGGCAACCGGTATCAGCACCACGCGCGCGCCGGGCTCGCCATGCATCAGCACCGTGTCGCCGCAGGCGCGGCACACGGACCGGCCGTGGTGGGCGCCGCCGCGCGGGGAGGTCGCCAGTGCCAGTTCGCCGCGCACGCTCACGTCGTCGGCGCCGAACACCGCCACCGGCGCGAACGCCGCATGGAAAGTTTCCTGGCAGCCCTTGCAGTGGCAGCGGTACATCGCCTGCGGACCGGTTTCCGCCGCGAGATGCACGGCGCCGCAGGAGCAGCTTCCGGTCAGGGGAAGTTTCATGACGGCCTCCCGTCAGTTGCCGGTCGGGATCAGCGGCGCATCGTGCTCGCCGTTGCCGGTCGCCGGCTGCCGCTGCGCCGAACTGTCATGTCCGTCCTTGCCGGCCGCATCGCGCACCTGGCGCCCGAGTTTTTCGCCATGGCGCTTGATCTCCTCGCGCGCCGGCTGCGCCACCTGTTTGCCCTGGGATTCGTGTTGCATGATGTCGTCCTCGCTGTCGAAAACCATGCCTATATGGCACGCAATCGGGACGAGAGTTCATCGGCCGCCGTTGCCCGCATGCAGGAAGCCGGCGGCGCGCCCGCCCGCGCATGCGATGCGGCAAGCGTCCGGGCGGCTCATTGCCGGCTCACTGCCATTCCGAGGACAGCAGCGCGATGATCGTGGTATTCCACCAGCGGCCGCCGAAGAAGCGGTGATCGCGGAATTCGCCTTCGACGCGCATGCCGAGGCGTCGGCACAGGGCGATGGCGGCGGCATTCTCGGACAGCGTCTCGGCATGGATGCGATGGGCGCCCAGCGTGCGGAAGCCGAAGCCGATCACCGCCCTCGCGGCCTCGGTGGCAAGGCCCCTGCCTTGCCACGGAACGCCGAGCTCGATGCCGAACGAGGCCTGGCCGCCGCCTTCCATGCGCACGCCGCAGGAGCCGATCAGCTCGCCGCTGCCGGCCATGGTCACGGCGAACTGATAACGCGTGCGTGGACGTTCGGCGGCCTGGTCCATGAACATCCGCAGCAGCTGCGCCGAGCGCTCGCCGCCGACCTCGTCCTCGCCGTACAGTCGCCGGAACGCGGGATCGTCCTGCAGCGCACGGTAGGCCGGCAGGTCGCCGGGCACGAAATCGCGCAGCAGCAGGCGCGGCGTCGACAGCGTGACGGCCGCAGTCGCCATCGCGCGCCCTGCGTCGTGTTCCCTGCCGTCTTCGCGCGGCGCGTCTTCCGCCTTCGCGGCGGAACCCCAGGCACGCTCGACCGGATAGCGCAGCGCATTCTTCGCCATCTTGGCGCGCGCCGCCGGCAGCAGGTCGATGCCCCCCGCTTCGCACACCTGCAGCAGGTACAAGAGCACGTCGGCGCACTCGTCCTCCAGCCGCGCGCGGAAGGCGGGATCGCCCTGCAGCGCTTCCATCTCGGCATCGGATTTCCACTGGATCAGCTCGAGCACCTCGGCCGCCTCCAGGTTGAGCGAAACGATCAGGTTCTTCAGCGTGTGGAATTGCTTCCAGTCGCGCTCGTCGCGGAAGCGGACGAGGTCTTGCTGGAGGCGGGAAAAGTCGTTCATGGTTGCCGGCTCATTGGTGACATTCAGGAATATTTCACACTGCAGCGGACGGCTCCTTCCCCTGCCACGGGAAGGTTGGGATGGGGGGCATGCGGTCGATCGCAGGCAGGCATTCGTTCAGGCTCGCTACCCCTACCCTGACCTTCCCCCTCTCAGCGGGAGGGAACCTCCATCAGGCCGTCTTCGGCCGCGACAGCAAGGCCTTCAGGTTGGCCAGCCGCGTCTGCGGCGTGATGATCTCGCTTTCCTTCGGCACCGCATCGCCCTCGTCGAGCTTCATCTCCTTGATGAAGCGCGAGATGTCGCAGTTGACGGTCTCGCGCGCGCGCTTCCTGCGCTTGCACCAGGAGATCGTCAGGCTGCGCTGGGCGCGCGTGATGCCGACGTACATCAGGCGGCGTTCCTCCTCGATGCGCGCGGCGATCTGCTCGGCCGGCGCATCGGGATCGCCCTTGTGCGGCAGGATGCCTTCCTCGCAGCCGACCAGGAACACGTGCGGATACTCCAGTCCCTTCGATGCGTGCAGCGTCGACATGCGCACCGCGTCCGGCTCCTCGTCCTTGCCGTCGAGCATGGACATCAGCGCCACCATCTGCGTGAGGTCGAGCAGGCTGCGCTCGTCGCCCTCGCCGTCGCGGCCGCCATTGCCCTTGTCCTTCAGCCAGTTGGTGAAGTCGAGCACGTTCTGCCAGCGCGATTGCGCGGCGCGGTCGTCGAAGTTGTCGTAGAGGTAGGCCTCGTAGTTGATCTCCTTCATCATCTCCTCGAGCAGCTCGGCCGCGTGGCCTTCGCGATGGGCGTGCCGCTCGAGGTTGTTGATGAAGTCGCAGAACTCGCGCAGCGGGCGCAGCTGGCGGTCGGTCAGCACCGCTTCGATGCCGCCCTTGAAGACCGCCTCGAACAGCGAGCACTGCCACTTGCCGGCGAACGAGCCGAGCGCTTCCAGCGTGGCCTGGCCGACGCCGCGCTTGGGCGTGGTGACGGCGCGGATGAAGGCCGGGTCGTCGTCCTCGTTGGCGATCAGGCGCAGGTAGGCGATGATGTCCTTGATCTCGGCGCGGTCGAAGAAGCTCTGGCCGCCGGAGATGGTGTAGGGAATGCGTTCCTTGCGCAGCGCCTGCTCGATGATGCGCGCCTGGTGATTGCCGCGGTAGAGGATGGCGTAATCCTGGAAGCGGCCGCGGTGCTCGAACTTGTGCGCCGACAGCAGCATCGCCACCTGCTCGGCCTCGTGCTCGTCGTCCTGCATCGCGACGATGCGGATCGGATCGCCCAGGCCGTGCTCCGACCACAGCGCCTTGTCGAACAGTTTCGGATTGTTGGCGATGACCGCGTTGGCGGCCTGCAGGATGCGCGTGGTCGAGCGGTAGTTCTGCTCGAGCTTGATGACCTTCAGGTCGGGGAAATCGACCTGCAGCAGCTTCAGGTTCTCCAGCGTGGCGCCGCGCCAGGCGTAGATCGCCTGGTCGTCGTCGCCCACTGCCGTGAACAGTGGCTTCTTGCCCACGCCTGTCACGATCAGCTTGAGCAGTTCGTACTGGCAGGCGTTGGTGTCCTGGTATTCGTCGACCAGCAGGTAGCGCAGCTTGCGCTGCCAGCGGTCGCGCACTTCCTCGTTGCTGCGGAACAGTTCCACCGGCAGGCGGATCAGGTCGTCGAAATCGACCGCCTGGTAGGCCGACAGCGTGGCCACGTAGTTGCGGTAGACGCGCGCGGCGGCGGCTTCCTCCTCGTTGCGCGCGTTGGCCAGCGCGATCTCGGGATCGACGAGGCCGTTCTTCCACAGCGAGATGGCGTTCTGGATCGCACGGATCTCCTGCTTGTCGGTGGAGATCGACAGGTCCTGCACCAGCGCGAAGCAGTCGTCCGCATCCATGATCGAGAAGCGGTCCTTGAGGCCGACATGCCTGGCCTCGCGGCGCAGGATCTGCACGCCGAGCGAATGGAAGGTCGACACCGTCAGGTGCTTGGCCTGCTTGGGTTCCTTGAGCAGCTTGGCGATGCGCTCCTGCATCTCGTGCGCGGCCTTGTTGGTGAAGGTCAGCGCGGCGATGTTCTTCGGGTCGAAGCCGTGCTCCTCGATCAGCGAAGCGATCTTGGTCGTGATCACGCGCGTCTTGCCCGAGCCGGCGCCGGCCAGCACGAGACAGGGTCCGTCGAGATAGCGGACCGCTTCGCGCTGCGGGGCATTGAGGCCGTGGAGATGATGCGACATGGATGGGCTTCGGATCGAGGTCGGAGTTGCTGCTGGCCGGGCTGCGGACAGGCGCCGGGCGCGCCGCAGGAGAGCGCGACATTGTAGCAGCGCAAGCGCCGGCGCCGGCGCGCCGCGGCGGCCGTGGTCAATCCGACAATGCGCGCGCCACGGCGCCGCGCAGCAGCGGCAGGATGCGTTCGCCGAACCACGGATTGCGCGCCAGCCAGTAGCGGTTGCGCGGGCTCGGATGCGGCAGCGGGAAGTAGCGCGGCAGGTAGTCCTGCGCCCGCGCCACGGTGTCGGTCAGCGTCGCGCCGCGGCGATCGCCGAGATAGAGCGCCTGCGCGTAGCTGCCGATCAGCAGCGTCAGGCGGATGCCGGGCATTTCCGCCAGCAGCGGCGCATGCCAGCGTGGGGCGCATTCCGGGCGCGGCGGCAGGTCGCCGGAGCGGCCCTTGCCCGGATAACAAAACCCCGCCGGCACGATGGCGATCTCGCGCGCATCGTAGAAGCGTGCCGGCGGCACCTGCAGCCAGTCGCGCAGCAGTTCGCCGGACGGGTCGTTCCACGGAATGCCGGTCTCATGCACGCGCCGCCCGGGCGCCTGGCCGACGATCAGCAGGCGCGCGCCGGGTCCGGCCTGCACCACCGGACGCGGGCCGTGCGGCAGGTGCGCGGCGCAGTGCCGGCATCGGGATATTTCCTGGAGGATATGAATCGGTTTCAGCATGGATTGCGCGATGCTTTCCGACGATGCTTGCATCATGATGTCGTACCATGAATATGGCATGTGACGCGCAGCGAATTCAGGTCTAATGCGCATCCATCCGACTACGCGACCAGATACACCGTTCCCCTTGTGTTGATGTCCGTTTTTTGCAGGAGAAACCGATGATCCGTGTCACCAAGTATTTCCGCTGGCAACCGAGCGCATTGTTCGACAAGGAGTATTACGCCCGGGAACACATGCGTCTGACGCGCGAGAAGCTGATTCCCCACGGCCTTCTGCGGCTGGAAAGCGACCATCTCCTCAGCTCGAAGGCGCCTGCGGACGGCGAGATCATCGCCGCCAGCCATGCCTATTTTCCTTCCGTCGAACATGCGCAGGCGGCGATGCGCGCCGCTGGCCCGGCGCTGCGCGAGGATGCCGCGCGTTGTACCAATCTCCAGCCCGAAATCCGCTTTTCGGCGGTGACGGCGCATTTCTGACATCGCTCGCCGCCCTGCCCGCGGCATTCGTTCAGGCGTGTCGTGGAACGACATGCGCGATGCCATCGACAACACCTGCACCGGCACTGAAACGACACCATGAACAGGTCATCGCTGCTTGCCGTGCCATGCCTGCTCTTCGCACTCGCCGCCATTGCGCAGCCCGCGCCATCCGCTCTCGGCGCATCGATCGACTCTCGGTTGCAGGACAATGCACGGAAACACGGCATTCCCGCCCAGGCCGTGCTTGTGCTTCACAACGGCAGGGTGGTGTACCGCAATGCGACCGGCACGACCGCGCTCGGCGGCGTCACGCCTGCGACGCCGAAGACTGTCTTTCCGATTTTCTCGGTGAGCAAGCTCTTCGCCAGCGTCATCGCCATGCAGCTGGCGGAAGAAGGCAAGCTCGATCTTGCCGCGCCTGCCTCGCGCTATGTCGCGCATCTGCCTCCCTGCTGGCGCGACATCCGGGTCGACCAGTTCCTGAGTCATGTGTCAGGCGTGCCCGAATATTTCGACGCCAGCGATCTTTCACGTCCCTTTCCGCCGGATCTGGACGCCGTCTTCGCCGGATTGAAGGATGTGCCGACCTCCTCTGCGCCGGGCGAGCGGACACGCTACACCCAGACCAACTACCTGGTGATCGAAGCCGTTCTTGAGGCCGTGACGCAAACGCCGTATCGGACGCTGGTAAGTCGGAGGATCGTCGAGCCGCTGGGCCTGAGCGAGACATGGCTCGACCTGGCCGATGTGCCCGCGGAACGTCTTGTCGCGAACTATCGCGCGGAGGACGGGCGCGTGGCGAAGGAAGCGCCTGTCGCCTGGCCTCGCTACAGCATTGCGCACCAGGGAATTTACGCGACGCTGGACGATCTCGGTAAATTCCTGTCGGCCGTCGCGCACGGCAAGCTTGTGCCAAGGGACGGATTGATGCGTCGCTGGCGGCCCTATCGCCTTGCCGATGGCAACGTCGGCCTCTTCGCTGCAGGCTGGGAATACGGCAAGTCCGGCCGCTGGCACGAGCTCGGCCACGATGGCGGCACCAAGGTGCGGGTACGTATCCTGTTCGAGAAGACGCTCGACGACCACTATGTCATCGTCTATCTGACCAACGGCAACAAGGATGGCGTCTGGTCGCGCACGCTGGTCGATTCCGTCCAGACGCTGGCGCTGCCGTAAGGCGCGGGGCGATCACCCGCAGCTGCCGATCGCCCCGCACGCCGTGCAGAACTCGCACCCATCCTTCTTGATCACCGTGCTGTTGCCGCACTCGCGGCACAGCTTGCCGGCCATGGTCGGCGCCGGGCGCGCCGGATGGGTCGGTTCGGCGGTGACCACACCCATCGCCTTCACCGGCATGCCGTCTTCCGTCAGGATGCCGAGCATGGCGTAGCGGTGGATCACCAGCTGGGCGATGTAGGCCACCGTCGACGGATAGTTGGCCTGCTTCTCGCTGCCCGGGATGCGTGCCAGGAAATCGCCGCGCGGCTCGGCGTAGTTGAGCAGCTTGCGCAGCTTCATGCCGATCCAGGCCGGGTCGACCACGCGCATGTCCAGCGACAGCAGCTTGCACAGGCCGTCCAGCGCGCGCGGATGGCCGCCGGTCAGCCACACGCTGTAGGGGCGGCGGGTGCCGTCGGGCATCTGCAGCTCTTTCAGCATCAGCACGAAGTCGTCCTCGGTGGCCGGATTGCGCACGTCGGCCACCCAGGCCAGCGTGCCGTCGGTGCCGGTCTTGGGCTCGTGCGGCGCGAACAACGCATTGAGCACCGGGGCATGTTCATGCTCCTGCTTGTCGAGCGCGCCGAGCTGGTTGTAGCGCCATTCCACCAGGCGCGCGAACGCGGCCGTGGCACTGGGCACCTGCACCAGCTGGCCGTTGGGCGGCATCGGCATCCCGAAGGCGTCGCCGTAGGCATTGGCCAGCATCGACAGCTTCTTGCGGATCCAGCCGCGGTCGTTGGCGCGCATGTCGGTCGACAGCGTCTTGGCGATCGCGTCCAGGCCGCGCGGCGGCTGGCCGCCCAGCACCCACACCTCGAACGGCACGCCGGCCTGGTCGGACACCGCCACGGCGAAATCGCCCTGCGGCGTCTCGATCATCTCGGAAATCCAGGCCGAGGCGCCGGCGGGCAGGCCGGGGCGCGAGGGCCAGCGCAGCGAGGCGAGCGGCGGTGTCATGGCGAGTTCGGTGAGGACGAGGCGCTTGTCCTGTTCGGACAGCGTCATCGGCTGGGGATTCACTGCCTGCGCGCCGGTCGCTGCCGGCACCGACAGCACCGCGCCCAGCACGTTGTTGGGACGGTAGGTGGTGATGCCCTTCAAGCCCTGGCGCCAGGCTTCCATGTACAGGTCCTGGAAGTCGTCGTAGGGATAGTCTTCCGGCACGTTGACGGTCTTGGAGATCGCCGCGTCAATGTAGGGCGCCACGGCGGCCACCATCAGCATGTGGTCGATCGCCGAGATCTCCAGCGCCGAGACGAAGGAGGCCGGCAGTTTCTCCGTGTCATAGCCGAGCGCGCGATAGACGCGGTAGGCATGGTCCTCGACGGTGTAATCCTTCTTGCTGCCGTCCGGCATGCGCTTGGCGCGGTTGTAGAACCACGAGAAGGCCGGCTCGATGCCGTTGGAGGCGTTGTCGGCGAAGGCCAGCGAGATGGTGCCGGTCGGCGCGATCGAGGTCAGGTGGGAATTGCGGATGCCGTGCACGCGGATTTTCTCCTGCAGGCGCTCCGGCAGGCGCGCGGCGAAACCGGCGGCGAGGTACTTGTCGGCATCGAACAGCGGGAAGGCGCCGCGCTCGATCGCCAGCTCGACCGAGCCTTCATAGGACGCGTCGCGCATCACGCGGGCAATCTCGGCGGCCAGGCCGCGGCCTTCCTCGGAGTCGTAGCGCACGCCGAGCATGATCAGCGCGTCGCCCAGGCCCGTGAAGCCCAGGCCGAGGCGGCGCTTGGCCTCGGCCTCGCGCGCCTGCTCCGGCAGCGGCCAGCGGGTCGCGGTCAGCACGTTGTCGAGCATGCGCACCGCGATCCTGGTCACGCGCGCCAGCAGGTCGAAATCGAAGGCGGCTTCCTCGGAGAACGGCGCCGTGACGTACTTGGTCAGGTTCAGGCTGCCCAGGCAGCAGCAGCCGTAGTCGGGCAGCGGCTGCTCGCCGCAGTTGTGCACGTACAGGCCATTGGCGTCGAATGCATTGATGCCCGGCACCTGCACGTCGTAGACAGCCTCGATCCCGTCTTCCTCGAGCGCGCAGACCGTGGCGACGAAGCGTTCGCGATTGAGTGCGCGGCGATAGCCCGACAGCGCGCGTTCGAGCGCGGCCTGCTTGTCATGGTCGGCAAAGCCGATGCGGTCGGCGTACACGGCGATGTTGTCGCCGCTGATGCACAGTTCATGCACCGCCTGCGTGAGATATTCCGCCTGGCCGCCGCGGCCGTCCGGCATGGCTTTCGGCACGGCCTGCAAGCCCTTGCGGCCCTCGTACACCGCCGACACGATGCCCAGCCGCTGCAGCATGCGCTGCACGCGTTCCAGCGTTCCGCGATCGGCTTGCGTCAGGCGGATGCTGACGCCCTTCTGCTGCGATCCCTGCACGGAACCGTCGGCATCGAACAGGCCGCGCAGGAAGCCGACGTGGAAATCGGACGAGGTTGCCTCGTGCGCATCGGTCATGACCTTCGCGCCGGGTTGCATGCCGAAGGCGGCGGCAAGGTCGCGCAATGCGGCGCTCTCGAGACGGAATTCGTCACGGCCGCCGACCGCATGGAAACCGCGAAAATCGGCGCGCGTGCGCAGCGATCCCATCGCCTCTTCGGCGGCGGCGATGATGCCGTTCGCCAGCGCCAGCGGCGTGCCGTTGGCGCGCGCTGCGCAATGCTTGTCCCACACGCTCAGCACGGCGCCTTCCTGCTTGAGCGTGCCGTCGCCCAGCAGCAGTCCCAGCAGATAGCCTTCCGCTTCCGTGTGCCGTCCTTCCCAACCCTGCACCGCGCGGTGATCGTGCAGCGCGATGCGGTCGCCGGGCCGGAGCTCGCCAGCCTTGACCCATTCGTGTTGCTGGCGATAGCGCGTCATGCCGGAAACGCGGCGCACCGGATGGTCGGCGGTCAGGCGCAGCGCCACGCCTTCGCGCGTGCGCAGGCGCAGCACCGGCTTGATGCCGGTGCGGAAGAAACCTTGGGGGCCGGAGGCAAACTCCCGGCCGTCGACGAGGGCGGTAAACGGCTTGCCGATCAGCTCGCGCACCTGGCGCGGGCCGTCGCTGGTGGCCACCCAGGTGTCGTCGGTGACGCAGGGATTGGTCGCCTCGATGACTTCGCAGTAACCGAGGTTGTTCTCGGCATTGATGCGGTCGAGGTAGAGCACGCCCGGCTCGGCCGCGGCATAGGTGCTCTTCATGATCAGGTCCCATACCTCGCGGGCGCGGATCGTCTTGTAGACCCATTTGCCGTCGTCGCGCAGGTAGGCGCCGTTGCGCTTGATGTCGGCGTTCGGCTCGGTGCGGTGGACCAGCTCGAAATCGGCGTCGGACTCGACTGCGCGCATGAAGGCATCGGTCACGCCGACCGAGACGTTGAAGTTGTTGAGCTGGCCCTTCTCCTGCTTGACCGTGATGAAGTCGAGGATGTCGGGATGGTCGACATTGAGCACCGCCATCTGGGCGCCGCGGCGCGCGCCGGCGGATTCGACCGTCTCGCAGGAGCGGTCGAACACCTTCATGTAGGAAATCGGGCCGGACGCCGACGAGCCGGTGCCCTTGACCATCGCGCCCTTCGGGCGGATGGCCGAAAAGTTGTAGCCGACGCCGCCGCCGCGGCGCATGGTCTCGGCCGACTGGGCCAGCGCGGTGTAGATGCCGGGCTTGCCGTCGGCGTCCTCGGTGATCGAATCGCCCACCGGCTGCACGAAGCAGTTGATCAGCGTGGTCTGCAGGCCGGTGCCGGCGGCGCTGGACACGCGCCCGGCCGGGATGAAGCCGTTCTTCATCGCCCACAGGAAATCGTCGCCATGCTTCTTGCGCGCCTTGGCCGGCTCGACCTCCGCCAGCGCCCGCGCCACGCGCTCCTGCACCTGGCCGATCGTGGTCTCGCCGCCCTTGGCGTATTTTTCGATGAGTACTTCGGTGGAAATGTCCTGCGGTTCGGCGAGGGCGATGACGGGGTTGTCCAGCTTGTGCATGGGAAGGTCTCCTTGACGGCGGTTTGATCTGTCCTCAGACAAGAAAGGCCGCCTCTGTTAGATGGCGGCCGATCGGCTTTTTCCTAGTACGGAACGGTCTGAAAACAGGTCGAAACACCCTCGACTGGCGGACGATTCTAGCGATGCGATTTCTGAAACCGATTGACCTGAGTCAAGGATTTCCGGACGAAAAAAACGCGCAAGTTGTCAGACTGGAATTGACAATGCCGCACCGTTGGAACGGCGCGGCGTGCGGGTCGATGCGGGGGGAGAACGGGCGGGAGAAAGGAGGCGGCAGGCAGCCGCCGGAGCTCAGTAGACGCGCGCCATCAGGAGGCGCTGTTGCGTCGAGGCCAGCTGCTGCGCGCGCTTCTTGCCTTCCGCCTTGGCCGCTGCGACCTGGGCTTCGCGCTGGGCGGCATGGTGGGCCGACACGCCGGCTCCCACCGTCGCCATCACCGCGATACCGCACGCAAGAGCGATGCCCGAACGGCGCAGCGTGCGCGCAATGCGCTTGTGCAGCGGCGGACGCGTCTGCAGCGTGCGTGCGAGCGGCGAATGGAAAGGAATGTGGTGCGACGGTTTGCTGGCGGAGGATTTCATGGCGGCTTCCTGCGGGTTCACAGTCGACTTTATAGCGAATCCGCTGCACAGCAACAATCCCGCTTTTATGGGAATTTTGTAATCGATTGCACCCTGTGATGCCAGATAGTCAATGGAATGCCGCACTCCTTCGCAAGACATGACCGACTGTCGGTTTATGGCGCCGCACCATGCGTCCGCGCCGGCCTTGCCGCTCGCGTGCGGCAGCGGCGGCGGAATCGCTTTGTCGCATCGGTGCGCGGCAGTACACTGGCGGCTGGACGCCTTTCTCCCTCCCCCATGAAATTCCACCACCTCATCGAGATCAACGACCCGCTCAATCCGCTCATCGAGCCGCTGTCGCGCTCGCAGCTCTGGCAAGGCCTGGTGCTGCGCGCCGAGGCGCCGCAGATGTTCATTCCCTGGCTCGACAGCTGCACGCTGGTCGAGCGCTCGCCGACCACGCTTTCGCGCGAATTGCGCTACGGCACCCTGGTCGTGCGCGATACCGTCACCTTCGTGCCCGAGCAGCGCGTCGAATACGACATCCCCGAGCAGAAGGACATCCCGCAGTCGCGCCTGGTGATGACGATCGAGGAGCCGCAGCCGGAGATCTTCTTCGTGCGCTTCGAATACGACGATGCCGCCGGCGAGTCGGAGACCGACGAGCAGGCCTATTTCAACGATTTCCGCCGCTCGGCCTACGAAGAGGCCGACATCGACACCATCCGCATCATCCGCCAGCTGGCCGAGGAAGGCCGCTTCGATTCGCCGCCGATGTGATTGATGCGGCGGCGGGCGTGGCGGGTCCGCCGCGCGCCCTACTTCGGCAGCGGCCGGTCGCGCCGCGTGTCGGCATCCAGCGGCCGGCCGGCGCCCGTCATCAGGTCGTTGCCGGCATGGCGGCCGCGCTCCTGGGCGATGTCGACATCGGTATCGTCCGGGCTCCACACGCCGCCATCCTCCATGCCTGCCGCGTCCATGCCGCCGGGCGCGCCCGCGTGGGCGCCGTGCGGCGGAATCGCGCCGTGCAGGTCGACCGAGAGCGCGCCGCAGCGGCGCAGCACGTCGGCGGCGCGGCGCGCCTCGTCCTCGTCGCGCGCGCTTACCGAGAACACGTAGTGGCCGCGATGGATCGCATCGCCGTAGCGCTCCACGTGTTGCGCGCCGTCATCGGTGCCGAACAGCGCGCGGAAGAAGCCGAGCATGCCGCCGTTCTCGCGCGCGCTGCGGCGCACGTCCTCGCGGCTGTCGTCGTCCGTCGCCTCCGGCGCCAGGCGCAGGTCTGCATTGGAAAAGCCGTGCATCGACAAGGTGTCCCAGGCGCGCTGGGCGCGATCGTAGGCGTCGAACACGGCGACCACGGTGTCTGCCATGATGGTCTCCTCGATGGCGGCAGGATATCCGCCGACCATCCGGCCCATGCAAGCGTCGCGCCCGCCCGTGCCGCGTGCCATCCATCCGGCGCGCCGGCTCTTTTCTTCCTTCCCGCATGCCATCCGCATGCCGGGCGCGCGGGCGCAATGCGCATGTAGGTTTTTCCTGAGCGCGCGCAATTTTTGCAGAGCATGCCTGTGGCGAACTAATCGTTCCACGCAAGTTCATACCGGTACCGGTGTTTTGGGGGAACGACATCATGGCAACCATCATCGCAGGCCTGTTCATCGAGCAGGACGAGGTCCAGGCGGCCGTCGCCGCGCTGGAACAGGCAGGATTCGCGGGCGACCACATCAGCGCCTTCTACAACAGCCCGCCCGGCCGCCACGGCGACCTGCCGCTCGGCGGCGACCATCCGATCTCGCCCGGCGCCGAGGAAAGCCCGAAAGGCATTGCCGGCGGCGCCGCCACCGGCGGTGCGGCGGGCGTCGCGGCCGGCGTGGCGACCACGCCCTTCCTCGGTCCGGTCGGCCCGGTGCTCGGCGGCCTGGTGGGCGCCCATGTCGGTTCGCTGGTCGGATCGATGTCGCAGATGGACGAAGGCGACGAGACGCCGCCGGTGCGCCAGTCCGGCATGATGGTGGCGGTCGAGACCGCCGGCGGCGAGGAGGAGGCGCGCGCCATCGAGGTGCTGCGTCTGCACGGCGCGACAGACATCGAGCGTGCCCAGGGCCACATCGCCGACGGCGACTGGCAGGACTTCAACCCGACCAGCACACCGGCCCTGGTGGAACGTCCCGGTCCGCGCCACTCCTGAATCTTCCGTCGCTCATCCTGGGGCCGGTCCTCGCCGCAGCGCGGGGACCGGGCAGTCTTCCGTCCGCGCCCGGCGCCGCATGCCCGGCCGCGCGTCAGTCGGCGCGCGGATTGATGCGTGCCGTCAGGACATGGTCTTCCCAGCGCCCGTCGATGCGCAGGTAGGCGCGCGCATATCCTTCGCGTTCGAACCCCAGCTTTTCCAGCAGCCTGGCGCTGCGTTCGTTGGCCGGCATGTAGTTGGCCATCACGCGGTGCAGCCCGAGCGTGCCGAACGCATGGTCGATGGCGGCTTGCGCCACCTCGGTCATGATGCCGCTGCCCTGCCGCGCCGCGGCCACCGAATAGCCGAGATGGCAGGCCTGGAACACGCCGCGCACGATGTTCGACAGGTTGCAGGTGGCGACGATGGCGCCGCTGTCGGGCGCGACGGCGATGAAGGGTACGCCGCGGCCGGCGAGACAGTCCTCGCGCAGCATGGCGATGCGCTCGCGGGTCGCCGCGAGCGTGAAGTAGGCCGCGTCGCGCGCCGGCTCCCAGGGCGCGAGATGGGCGCGGTTCGCGTTCTTGTAGTCGAGCAGCAGTTGCGCATCGTCCGGCGACGGCACCCGCATCACGGTGCGCGGCGTGACGATGACCGGCAGGTCGGCGGTGGCGGCGCTCATGGCTGCCTGTGCATCTCGATGTGGGGAATGCCGTCCTCGTCATACGGCTCGGAGGTGGCGCTGAAACCGAACTCCTCGTAGAAGCGCTGCAGGTAGAGCTGCGCCGAAATGCGGATGCCGCTCCCCGGATGCAGCCGCTGCGCGCCGCGCACGCCCTCGGCCATCAGCGCGCGTCCGGCACCGCTGCCGCGCGCGGCGGCGGTGGTCAGCACGCGGCCGAGCGAGGCTTCCGCGTATTTCACGCCGGGCGCGACCACGCGCAGGTAGGCGGCCAGCCGCGTGCCGCCCTCGCCGTCGTCGCGCCAGCCGAGCAGATGATGCGATTGCCGGTCGACGCCGTCGATATCGGGATAGAAGCATTGCTGCTCGAGGATGAACACCTCCTGGCGCGCCGCCAGCAGCGCATACAGGTCGTCGACGCGCAGTTCGTGAAAGCGCGCCCATTGCCAACGGATCATGGCTGTCCTTTCGTGTCGTTCAGATGTCGACCGGGTCGACTTCGAGGGTCCATTTCGCCTTCGCCTTCAGCGCGCGCAACGCCGCGACCCAGTCGCGCAGGAAGGCCTGCAGGGCCGGCCGCGAGGGCGACTCCACCAGCAGCTGGGCGCGGTCGACATTGGCCACCCGCGTCATCGTCATCGGGATCGGTTCGTTGACGGTGATGCCGGGGCACTCGGCCAGCGCCGCCGCCTCCTGCAGGAAGGCCAGCGCGGTGGCCAGCTCGCGCGCTTCGGCACGCAGCAACGCCTGGTACATGTACGGCGGCAGCATCGCCTGCTGGCGCTCGACCAGCAGGCGGCCGGCGAAGCGGTCATAGTCGTGCGCCATCAGCGCCGCGTACAGCGGATGCTGCACGTAGCGCGTCTGGATCAGCACCTCGCTCGCATGGCCGTCCTCGCGCTGGCCGGCGCGGCCGGCACGGCCCGCCACCTGCATCAGCTGCGCGAACAGCCGCTCGCTGGCACGGTAGTCCTGCGAGAACAGCGCGGTATCCGGATTGAGCACGCCGACCAGCGTCAGGTTGCGGAAGTCGTGGCCCTTGGCCACCATCTGCGTGCCGACCAGGATGTCGACCTCGCCGCGGTGCACGGCGTCGAAGGCGGCCTGGGCGCTGCCCTTCAGGCGCGTCGAATCGGCGTCGATGCGGGCGATGCGCGCGTCGGGGAACAGCGTCTGCAGGTTCTCCTCGATGCGCTGGGTGCCGCGGCCGAGCGGCTGGATGTCGATGTTGCCGCAGGTCGGGCAGGCGCGCGGGATGCGCTGCTCCAGGCTGCAGTGATGGCAGCGCAGCCGGTTGTCGAGCTTGTGCAGCACCATGAAGGCGGTGCAGCGCACGCAGTTGCTGACCCAGCCGCAGGCGTCGCAGGCGATCACCGGCGCGTAGCCGCGCCGGTTGAGGAACAGCAGCGACTGCTCGCCCGCCTCCAGGCGCCGTCGCACCGCGCCGATCAGTGTCGAGGTGAGCCCCTGCGCCGGCTTGTCGCGTTCCATGTCGATCAGGCGCACCTTCGGCAGCACCGCGTTGGCGCTGGCGCGCTGGCGCAGCTCCAGGCGGCGGTAGCGGCCCGACTGGGCGTGCTGCCAGGTCTCCAGCGAGGGCGTGGCCGAGCCGAGCACCACCGGGATGCCGAGCTGGTGCGCGCGCCACACCGCGAGATCGCGCGCCGAATAGCGCAGGCCTTCCTGCTGCTTGTACGACGGGTCGTGCTCCTCGTCGACCACGATCAGCTTCAGGTGCGGCAGCGAGGCCAGCACCGCCAGCCGCGTGCCGAGCACGATGCGCGCGCGGCCGAGGTGGGCCGACAGCCAGTTGCGCAGGCGTTCGCCCTCGGCCAGGCCGCTGTGCAGCGTGGCGACCTCGAGACCGGGGAAGCGTGCGCGGATGTTGGATTCGAGCTGCGGCGTGAGGTTGATCTCCGGGACCAGCACCAGGACCTGCGCCTCCTGGCCGGCGGCAAGGATGCGCGCGGCCGCCTGCAGGTAGACCTCGGTCTTGCCGCTGCCGGTCACGCCGTACAGCAGCATCGGCGCGAAACCCGCCGCCTGTGCGATCGCGTCGGCCGCGTCCTGCTGCGCCGGATTGAGCGGCGGCGCGTCGGCCGGCGTGGCGTCCGCGCCGGCCTGCGTCTTGCCGAGCCTGGCCAGCGCGCGGTCGAGCGACACCGGCTTGATGGCACGCAGGTTCTTCGGCAGCGCCGGCACCACGACTTCGCCGAGCGGGCGCTGGTAGTAGTCGGCGGCGAAGCGGCACAGGTCCACCCAGCGCGCCGAGAGCGGCGGCAGCTGGGTGCGCAGCGCCAGCGCATCCTTGAGCTTGTCCTCGGCGACCTCGCTGGCATCCTCGACGGCCACCACCAGGCCGACCTCCTCGCGCCGGCCGAACGGCACGATGACCAGCTGCCCCGGCTGCGGCAGGGCGTGCGCGGACGCGTCCGGCTGCGGCTGCGCCGGCACCGGCCAACGGTAGTCGAACAGCGTATCGAGCGGCGCGTCGAGCGCGATTCTGAGGATGCGGTGTTTCACAAACTTGAAGTGGACTGTGAATATTTCGGCTAAACGCCCGTTTCATAAGCGCTTTTCGGCTTTTCCACACAATCTGTGGATAACTTTGTGGAGAAGCCCCCTCTTGACAGCCGGAAACCCAGGCGGCATGCGGGCTGCAACAGATTGCTTGTTTGGAAGGCAAGATTTCGCGCCTTTAAAATCAAGCACTTACAGAACAATCTAAAACCGGATTGATAAATTTTCCTTGCAAGTGCTTGCTTGCTGCGGTCCCGTCGATGTGTGAATAAGTGATCCCCCTGCCGTTGTCATCCCGGGCCGCATTGTGTTAGTCCGGCAATAAACGGCCGGCTTGCGGCAGAACCGGACTATGCACGACGTGGCGGCCGGCGTGACCTGCATTTTTCGCGGATGTCAATCCGCCATGCTTGCCGTCCATGCCGCGCCGGCCTGGCTACGAACTTAAAGTCATTCCTCAAAAGTGTCGCTAACCCCACGTTTCCTATGAGGTTTTTCAACTATCCACAAATCCTGTGGATAACTTTGTGGAGAAGCGCCTCTTGACAGCCCGCCAGCCCAGATTTCATGCGGCTTCCGACAGAATGCCAAATTGAAAAGCACAAATTCGCCCCTTTAAAATCAAGGACTTGCAGAGGCCAAAAACCTGCCGGCAAGCATTTTGACAAATTTTTGATGCTGCTCCGCAGCAGGCGAAAAATGTGAATAAGCCGCCCGAAACGGTGCGCCGGGCCGGGCGCACCGGGCGGAGGCGTTCAGGCGCCCGGATGGTACTGCCGGCTGAGTTCATGCACGGCCTGCACCAGCACGCCGACCGATTCCGGCGGCGTGTGCTGCGAAATCCCGTGACCGAGATTGAACACGTGGCCGCTGCGCTCGCTGTGCATGCCGAACGAGGCCAGCACCCGCGCCGCTTCCGCCCTCACCTTGTCCGCATCCGCAAACAGCACCATCGGGTCCAGGTTGCCCTGCAGCGCCACCGCGTCGCCGGTGCGCTTCCTGGCGCGGCCCAGGTCCACCGTCCAGTCCAGCCCCACCGCGTCGGCGCCGATGGCGGCGA
>Ga0196981_1000098_pt1 | contig 92539 bp, 82 predicted proteins | sample S3_2013CmetaG_FD_155462 | JGI IMG/M metagenome (GOLD analysis project Ga0196981, IMG submission 155462) | Soil microbial communities from Anza Borrego desert, Southern California, United States - S3_20-13C | ecosystem: Environmental > Terrestrial > Soil > Desert | place: USA: California...
AATGGGAATCGTACATACAACACCATCCCCCAATCCCCCAATCCCACATCCCACTTCCCATCCTAAATCGTAAATCGTACGTCGTAAATCGTCCTTCACTACTACTCCCCCGCTAACAAAACCCTTCCTCCCCTAATTATCGACTCCTTGCGCCAGTACGTTTCGGCCTTCTTCAATAACGTGACGGAGCTTTTGCTCAAGCGCCTCATTTACGCCGGTTAGCCCTTTCAAAACCTCTTCGGCCCATGAAAGGTAGTTCAACTTGCGTTCAACCGACCAGTTCCCGGGAGGATGATGGATAATATCGTGCACGTTGCAGATTTTGTCCGCAAGTTTGAGCTTTCTTGCGCGCAGGGATTTCTTTGAGGCCTGCGAGACCTGCAATTGTTTGCGTTCATCTTTTGTCAATGTTTTGTCGTCCGTTACTTCAAGCACGATGTCCAGAACATCCCTGCCGAAATTGGTTTCAATTTCTTCGGGGGTTGTTTCCGTGTCTTCGATCGTGTCGTGAAGTATCGCGGCTACAAGCAAGTTCATATCGGTTTCCCGGCCTGTTTGTGCAAGCGTCAGAGCGACGTTGATGGGGTGGTTGATGTAAGGTGTTCCCGCTGAGTCTTTCCGTGTTTGAAACCTGTGCTTGTCGGCAGCAAACGAAAGCGCTTTCAGCAACAGAAATGTTTGTTCTGAATCCATTGAGTGATTTTTAAAATATTTTTCAATATGCCTGAATCTGGCATGGAGAGGTGCACATTAATTATAACGGGAAAGTAAATGTCGATGTTGCATGGTCGCAAAGATGCTCTTTGAAGCCAATAGTCTACAGCTTGTGTTTGTACTTTAATGTTAGCCAAAAAGCGGCCCTTGACAAAAGTTTGTTTTGAAGTTTGAAAAATTCATAAACTTTTCTTTGGTGGAAGAAAATCAGGCCCGTGGCCAATTAAAGTTTAACCTTGCGGATATTGACCACTGACTTCCTGCTCAAAAAAAAGTAGTGGTGGCGACGGACGTCACACACCACTACGGGTAACCAGCGGGGATTTAAGATTTAGTCAACTGCCTGGGTTATACGCGTCCACACCAGGCGGTTCAGTTCTTTTTGAACGGTGAATATTTCATTCAGCGGCAAGTCCAGCTCCTTATGATAGATCCGGTAAATGAGTTGCCATTCCTCACGATCCATAAATCCATCGGCATTTGCCAGCACACACAACCACGCTACAATCCTGATCTGTTCAATACGTTCCAGCTTTTTCATCGCGGCCATACACTCGACAAATAAGGTTTCGTGATCGCGCGACCGCAAAAGGTCCAGCTGTGCATGGAAGTCGGATTCGGAGATAGATTCAGACCTCAGCATCTCCTTGGCGGACTTCAGCTCTTTTTCATTCACCTTGCCGTCAGCATATATCAAAAGAAAATAGAGACGGGTGAGGACAGTGTTATAATTCATTCGGGTTGTTGGTAACGTCATCGCATTTGGAAAAATGGTGCCAGAACGGGTTTTCTGTGAAAATTGCGCATCAAGGGCCTTTTTCGAAGGCAGGTTGGTATCAATTTGGGACCAATTTGAAGTCATGGGACTAATTCAGGAAAAGGTTGTAAAATTCAATCACATGATGGCGAATCCAAAGCTGATCTGGGCGCAATTGTCCTTTCGGCTTGTCTCGTCATATTTTCCGTTGTAGTGTTCCACACGGATAAAAAGGCTCGGTTTCATTTCGTCATTCATCTCACCGAACATGACCCGGCCCTCGCCCATCAGGTAATTCCCCCTTCCGCCATCACCACCCGTTCCAACCTTGGCCTTTCCAAATCCCGCGGACACCATGTAATTGGCAAATCGCGCTGATGGGATGAAGGACGGCTTCTGCGCTACTGCAAAATCATTTTTGAAATCGGTGAAAAAAGTGCCCGCGCCGGCAATCCACTTGAGGCCAACTTCAAGATCGTCGTTGATGCTATAGCACGCCTTCAACCCGTATTCGAGATTAAGTGAAAGCATGAAGGGAAAATCGTCATCGGGTTTTTTAAAGTATCCCATTCCGAGACCAGCGCCGATATGGTCACCAAAAAAGAAGGGCTTTTCAGGATCGCGAAAGATCAGATTGCCCAGCAACGAGTAGTTGGCGCGAATATCCAGGCTCAGGCCATTGATCTTCCGATCGGCCTCGCCTTCCACGGAACTCTTGTATGCCGTGTACATCAACGAAGCCTGCGCCTCCTTGTAGTAACCGAGTTTGGTTTGCGCCCTTCCCTGCGTGCACAGCAGCAGCGCGAACACAATGGGGAGAATTATTTTTTGCATATGGTTAATGAGGTTGTCTAACAACAAAGCTATCATCCAACATAACCCGACGCCATACCGCTAAAACCGCATCTTGTATCCGTACCCTTACGGACCTTGATTCGTGGGATTGGAGGATTACCGTGATTTTTTCTTAATGCTGCGCATTAGGGGGCTCAACTCTTTTTCGGGCGTTGCGCTATTCGCTGCAACTCCGGCGCCCCGCATGCTGACACCCTTTTTCGGGCGTTGCCCCGGTCAACGTCTCACACATGCGACCGCTGCCCGGGGCCCGCGCAGGCAGATTGATTGACCGTGTAGTGTCATTTACGTTGAAATCAGGTTAATCTGCGATCATTGGATTAAAGGAATGTCCTAAGTACCTTTTCAGCAAATTGAATAATCGATAGCGTATTAAACACCATGGTCACCGGAACACAGTTGGAAAATGAGTTGGTATTTACCAGTTCGCGCAGCAGTGGCGCGGGTGGACAGAACGTGAATAAGGTAAACACAAAGGTCACGCTCCGGTTTGATGTGGTGAATTCACAAATCCTGACCGCCGAACAAAAACAGATTCTCCTGACAAAACTGGCAACGCGGCTGACATCCAACGGCGTTCTGATTCTATCCTCACAGGACCAACGCACACAACTGAAAAATAAAGAGTCGGTTATCGGAAAGTTTGATCGTATCGTCGCAAAAGCCTTTGAAAAAAGGAAACCGCGGAAATCCACAAAGCCGTCGAAAGGGTCTGTTCAGCAACGACTGAAAAAGAAAAAGGCCCATAGCGAGAAAAAGAGTCTGAGGGGCAGGTTCAGGGGCGGAGAGTAACCAAACTACCGCCTCACTAGCTCTCCATATTCCCTGATTGCCGCGAGCCTTTTGGTCATGTGGGGATGGGTTAGAAACTTTTCACTGAGCCATGTCCAGAAACCGGAAGACTCAGCCGCGTCCTCCAGGTGTCTGACGATGTTGAATTTCATATAGATCTCCTTCCCTGTGGTCATGATCAGCGTTCCTTCGATGGCGCCCTTGGGTGAGGCGAGATAACCGGCGCGGTCGCACGTATATTCACAGGCCCTGTAATACGCTAGCGTTAAAAATGGAATGATGCGCGAAGGAAACAGAAACTTCTCGATGCTCAAATGCCTCCGCCTGATGTGACATAGTTCATGAGCGATGACAAATCTCAAAACTCCGTAGTCGCCTTTTAAAGCAGTCTCCACCACCATGGAGTACAACATCAGGATCCTGGCGCGGGCAAAGCTCATGACGAATGCATTAAAAGGACCGTGCGTGATGTAGATCTCCGGCATTTTTTTCACATCCATCTTGGCCGCCAGTTCGCTGACAATTGAAAATACCTCAGGATACTGATCCTTCGTGACACGGATCGAGTTGCCCCGTATCATGCCGACAAAAAGACCCTTGAGCATCGTGGTGACAAACACTGCGCTAAAGAGCAGCAAGATTAAAATCAGCAACATCCCGCCGAGCGCTCCTTGTAAAAAAGCGATATAGCCTCCAATGATGAGGGAAATATACACCAGCACACTGATGACAATGCGAAGATTGAGGTAAAAGATCTCTTTCGGGTGTGGATTGATCCTGATCGTGCTTTCGGTTTCATCCGGGCTTTCAAACGAACGGTAATTTTCCGCGCGCGCCTGATGCTGCACTTTCTCCTTGTACCAGTTATCGACGTCCTCGGTGCCTATGTAATTTTTCTTCAGGTATTTCTTGAGCTCGTCCAAACCGTTTTCGTCAATCAGCAAACCATCTGTAACTGAACCGCACGATATCGCGAAAACGACCTTGTCACCGGTCGTTCTTTTTTCACAGGATATGTCTCCGGAAGTGGACTTCGTATCTATAGCCTTAAACAGGTTGTAAACTTTTTCAGGATGAGTTGAATTCAAACTGTAGTGCAGCCACTTTCTGTAGTCATCAAGTAAGGGAGGTCTCGCTTCCATAGATCTTCAGGTTAAACAATAAAGGTAAGGGGAAATTAGTTTTTTTAAAACCGCGACGGCACAAAGGACGCGGCAGGAAATAATTCAGGTAACCGTGCGTGATTCCCGCCGAACCACAATCCCCAGGAGAAAACCTGCAAAATTCGCCACGAGATAAAATCCGCAACTGCCAGCGATCGATGACAACAGGAGCAGCAGCAGTTCATAATAATTCTCACCGCGTAAATACCCGATCAGTGAACTGTATCCCTGATAAGTATAGTCTTTATAAAAAAACGGGATCCAGTCAATGTAATGAACAAGCAACGTGGTCGATATAATGTAGCACAACAGGTATAAAACGGAGAACACGACGAAAAAAATAAATCCGAATGCCAGGCTTGTAAATAGCTTAACCGACCGGAATCCAATCACGCCGCAATAAATCACCGCTACCACCATCAGGAAATTATGAAGCTGCAACCATATTTGGTGGTCCATCTTCGAAAGCGAAGTCAGGATTACAAAAATGCCCGTTGCAAGGCCAAACACCATTCCCGATTTTAACACATGTTTCACAACGAAATCTCCGGATTGCAATTCACGCACAATATCGTTCGAAAACAGTAAATAACCCCATTTATCCTTTTATCATTTTAATCTCTGTATTAAATTACTCGCGTAACCCCATCGCCGAATGAACACTGTTCAGAGAATCAATCTTTACAACATTTTATCCATTGTTTGCGGAATCTGGTTTGCCCTTACATCCTGGGTGTGGTTGTACTATGCAAATTTATTCCTTTCGCTGCCGATTGGACTGGTCGGTCTTTTTTTTTGGAATAAAAGCCGACAATTGGATCCGGGAAATCTCGCGAACCGCATCGCACTTATCCTTTATATCGTGGGCTTCGTTTTAGGTTTGGGCGCCTTACTTTTTTTACTATTATATAACTGATACGGGTTCCTTCATATACCATCGACCGTTTGTACGAATTGGCAACCTGAACTTTCGATTCTTTAACAACCTCAAGGGTCAATCCCGTTCAATTAAGCTTCAGGTGGTTCGCCGAAACCGGTACATCACCACGAAACCCAGCACAACAGAGAGCACGGCACTGATCACAGCCATGATCATCAGCGATTCTGTGAAAGCATTTCTCGAAAAATCTACCAGCAGCTTCGCGGATTGTGCCGGAAGATTCTCGGCAATGGAAAGCGCGCCACCCAACGTACTCTTTGCAACCTCAGCATCCTCGTAGTTGAGACCCGACGCACTGACATCGCGCATATAAAAACGATAAACTGCGGTGCCAATGCTGCCCAGCACCGCGATACCCAACGCGCCTCCGAATTCCGAGCTTGTTTCGGAAAGCGCGCCCGCCGAACCTGCCCGCTCCGGGGTAACCGAGCTTAGTATCATATCCGTAATGAGTGTAAATAAAGGCGCGAGCCCTATTGAAAATAGAATCGAGCTTGCGACAATCGACGTCAGGCCCCACCTGTCGGTCTGCATAAGAATAACAAACCCCACCGCCGCCAAAAACAGCCCTCCTGCCATGATCGAAGTCTTGCGAAAATGACCTGCAAGACGCGGTGTATACATCGAGCCAACAATGAAACCCAAGGACCATGGCAACGTCCATAGTCCAGCCACCAATGGTGAAAGTCCCAAAACAAGCTGAAGGTATTGCGCAATGAAAATATAACACCCGAAGGTCGTAAACACTGCGAGCGTATTCATGACCAAAAGGATCGTAACCGATGACGAGCCTTTGAACAAATTGAGATCAATCAAAGGATCACGCAATTTCTTTTGTCGCTGGATGAAAAACCACCCGACGATTATGCCCACAGCAATCGCCCCGATAAAAAACAGATCCCATCCGTCTTCGGCGATTTTTTTAAGTCCAAAGATGATCAGCAGCACCGCCGAAATTGAAAGCGCCGCGCTGCTCAGGTCAAGCCGTCCCGCATTGGGGTCCTTGAACTCCGGAAGAAATCGTGGCCCGACGATAAGCAATAAAACCATGACAGGCACACTCGCAAGAAACACCGATCCCCACCAGAAATACTGGAGCAGCAATCCTCCGACGAGTGGACCAATCGCTCCACCCACGGAATAGCTGGTGATCCAGATCCCGATCGCGAAGGTTCGTTCCTTCTCGTCGTGGAACATGTTCCGGATCAGGGATAGCGTGGAAGGTGCCACCGTGGCGCCCGCAATTCCGAGGATCGCCCGGTTCAGTATCAGCATTTCGGCCGAGTTTGAAAAAGCAGCGAGGGTTGAGGCGAGGCCAAACGCCGCAGCGCCGATCAGTAAAAGTTTTCTCCGCCCGATACGATCACCGAGGGTTCCCATCGTGATGAGCATTCCTGCGACCATAAAGCCGTAAATGTCAACGATCCATAAAAGTTGTGCACTGCCCGGCTTCAGATCTTCGCTGATTTTCGGCAACGCGAGATTAAGAACCGTCAGGTCCATCGCATACAACAAACATGGCAGCGCAATCACCGACAGTCCTATCCATTCTTTGCGACCAGCTTTGACCGTCGGATTTTCAATTTGTGTTTCCTGCATGATTATTTATTTAGTAGCCTTTGCGATACATTTCTTCGGAAAAGTCGCGCAATTCAGGTGAATAAGAAAGTATAAATACGACTTTCATGCAGGGCGAATCCGACAAGAATAAGCAGGCTTGAAAGCCGAAAGCCATGACAGGCTTCGATTGAAGTAATATTTGTTTCACGTACGGGTGCCGGGACATTCTGTACACAGCTACACTCCTTTTAGCATACGCAAGCTTCCTTTCGTCCGGTTTGGTGTGAATGCCGCAATCCCTAACGTGTTTTTTCTGTAATATCGGTATATACAAACAACTAGGTTATGAAAAAGTTATACCTGATTCTTTTAGGCATTGTTAGCGGTCTATTCGCTTCTGGTACCGACCCAATCGCAAATCCTTACGGGCTTTCTCCGGGGAAAGCTGACTTGAAGTCCGCCGGGGCACTTGCCCTTGGACCCGATGGTATCCTGTTTGTCGCCGATACCAAAGGTGCGGCGATCTTCGCATTTGATGTGAAGGATACTTCGCGGGATACAGTCTCAACAGCTATCGAGATCAAGAACATCGATAAAACGGTGGCTGCGTTCCTTGGCGTGGGTCCGGAAGATGTACAGATCAATGACTTGCTCGTTCATCCCAACTCACAAAACATTTATCTGTCGATCTCGAGAGGTAAAAGTGCAGATGCAATTCCCGTGATTATCCGGATAAACAGAAATAAGGAATTGTCAGAAATGAAAACGGACGATATCTGGTTCGCCAAAGCAGATATCCGCAATGTACCCGGCGTCGACGACAAAACTTCCTGGGGTGCGCCTAAAAGGCCGATGTCCATCACCGATATGAGCTACGTTGACGGCATCCTTTATGTCGCTGGCCTTTCAAATGAAGAATTTGCCTCACGCCTGAGAATACTCAACTTTCCATTCAAGGGCGATCACACCGACACCTCCGTAGAAATCTTCCATACTTCCCATAACCGTTATGAGACACACGCCCCGATTGAAACTTTGTTACCCCTGACATTAAACAACCAGCCCCATGTGCTTGCTGGATACGGTTGCGCGCCGCTCGCAAAATTTTCAGTTTCTGATTTAACCGGGAAAAAGCATGTGAAGGGACATACCCTTGCTGAACTCGGAGGAGGAAGCCGCCCACTTGACATGGTGCTGTTCAAGCGGAAAGGTGAAGACCACGTGGCCATCGCCAACAGCAACCGCAGCGTTTACAAGATCAAGGTATCCGACCTTGAGAAATCAGAACCATTAACGACACCGGTTAACGATATTTACGTCAGTAGCGGGACTCCTTTCGTTGCAACAGGATTTGTCGGTGTCATGCAGATAGATAACCTGAATAAAAATTTCATCGCAGCCATCCAGCGTGATATCCAAACAGGAGCATTGAATCTCGTTTCTTTGCCAAAACGGTGGTTATGAACCTCTGTACGAAAATACTGCAACCCTGGATTGTGGTTGCAGTATTTTTATCTTTTGTCAGCAAAGGCGTTGGACAAACCATTGTTCTGGAATTTTCCGGCAACAAGGTTTGGATAAAGAATCTCGATGAAGAGGTTCTCCACACCTTCTGCCGTTATTACAACAAACAGGAAGATTGGCGGGAAGTATTTCCAGTCACGACTGCCGAATCTGACGGGGAGATCACGATTGACGGGACGTATGAAGTCAGTGGCTCAACGATCAGCTTTGCTCCCCGTTTTCCATTTTCTCCAGGTGTACGCTATCACGCAGAATTTCACACGGAAGCGCTTGTGAACAATTATAACGAGATCTATTTGCCAATGGTCGATCCTGCCACCCTGCATCTTCGATTTTCGGTTTCACCACCAATGGTTATCGAGCCAGCTGTTGCGGCCATTTACCCATCGGGTGACATCCTTCCTGAAAACCTGTTGAAATTTCATGTTTATTTCAATTCATCAATGACGCGTGGCGAAGTATATGATCGCATTACGTTAAAAGACAGAAAGGGAAACCGGATTGAAAAAGCGTTCCTGGTCATGGACCAGGAGTTTTGGGATGACGACATGAAAGTTGTCACAGTGCTGTTTGATCCCGGCAGAATAAAGAGGGGTTTAAGACCCAACCTGGAAATGGGGCCTGCCTTGAAAGCTGGAGAAGTGTACACATTAACGATAAACGCCGGCTGGAAAAACATCGGCGGACAAAAGACAAAACACATTTATGAGAAGCATTTCACCTGTGTAGCCGCTGACCGTGAAAGTCCAAAGGTTGAAAGCTGGATAGTCGTTCCACCGGCATCCGCGCAGGATCCGTTGACCGTGCACTTCAACGAAGGTCTCGATAGAATACTCCTATCCGATGCTTTACGCATAATTGATAGCAATGGCAATGCGGTGAAAGGTGAGATCGTTTGCAACAATGATTCATCTTTGCAATTCTTACCGTTAGCTCCCTGGAAGAAAAGTCAATATGTTGTCAGCGTCAACCCCTTGCTTGAAGACCTCGCCGGAAACAACCTGAACCGTGTATTTGATGAAGACGTCTCGTCGGAAGTACGGCAGGATAAAGCTGACGCATCATTCACATTTTTCTTTCCATCAGCAATACCAGAAACCAACTCCGGCACGGTGTCCCGAAAATAATGAGACGGACCTCTGAGGAATTGATTTTTGAAGATTTGAGGGACGATTGATGAGGGTTGAGCGTTGATGTTAGCGGTCGATGATGACCAAGATCAAAACTCAACGATCCAGTTTCATCAATCGGTAAACTCACACATGAAGCACTTCTCTCCTGGTTTGATCAACCTTGGCTTTGATATTTCGCTTCATCTCACCTGACTATCCACATGAAAATACTGGTCGCATTGAAGATGAATGTATAGAGCAGGGTAATCGTTCCTGCGATGATGAAGACCAATTTGATATGCCATTTCCTGAACTCATTTTCATGGAATTTTGTCTGCCTGTCGTCGCAAGGCAAATTTGACCATATGTTTTCAGGCTTCCGGTGTTTCTGTGTCATTTTGAACTTGGCACGTACCTGTTCAGATATGTTGGGAAATTGTTGGATCAGGTTCATATTCCGTTGTTTTATTTAATCTGTAGCAAAGGTCAAATTATTCCGGGGCTGTTACTGTTACATCATCATACGAGATTGGTTACACATCTTACGGATCGCGAAATCAGTAAATCTCAAAATCCATCGGGTCCATCCTGTTCATCCCATAGATCCGGGTGATCATAATTCGGAAATGACTTTCAGGAGCGCGTCTCTGCTTTTCCCGGGTTTCGTTTCCAACCTTCCCAGCAGCTCCTCCTGTTTGCCCTCCACAAAAAACAAATCATTATCGGTCAGCTTTGCGAATTTTTGCTTGAGCTTTCCCTTTGTTTCATTCCAGTTTACCATTTTGTATTTTATATTATTCACTGCACGTTTCGCTTACGAATGTTACCTGCTTGTTCTTGTTTTTATTTTCATTTTCCTTTTTATTCAATTGAGTCACAGGTGTGGATGATCATTTTATCTTTTTAACGAACGAAAACCGGTCAGTCGTGGGAACTATGTCTCCCATCAGAAAGCCCCACGGCTTAAGTATTTCAATGTGATCGCAGATAACTTTGATGATCGCCAGCAATGGGATCGAAAGGAACATCCCCGATATTCCCCAAATGGCGCCCCCGATAAACACAACGATAACTGATATCAGCGCGTTGATCTTTACCCTGGAAGCGACAATCTTCGGAATGATAAAATTGTTATCGATAAACTGAATGATGATATATATCACAAAAACGAGAACAGGATACGTAAGAGATTCCTTGGTCACAAATGTGATTGCCATGGGCAATGCAATCGCGATGATGCCTCCGATGTAAGGAATCAGGTTCAGGATTGCTCCGGTAATTCCAAGGATGATGGCATACTCAATTCCAAGCAGCATCAGTCCCACGGAATTCAGTGTCGCCACAATTATCAGTTCGAAGAACAATCCCACGAGGTACGTCTGAATGATTCTTTTCGAACTCGTCAAAATCTGGCTCACCACAGGATGGTGTTCGACGCGGAATAGTCTTCGGATAAATTCGAGCAATAAGGATTTATAATACAGGATCATGAATAAATAAACAGGCATCAGCAGAAACACCATGATCAGCTGACCCGCTTCCGTTATTGTTTGCCCCAATGCGAATTCGTCGATCGCTTCAATTTGCGCTTCCTTTATCCATGTCCGGATGCTAGATAAGCGGATATTGAATTTTTCCGAGATCCACTGCATGAATTCCACGCTGGTGGCAGTGAACTTTTGCTTCAGTTGAGGATATGTTTCGCTGAAGGCGGTTAATTGAGAGGTCATAACGAAAAGAATAGCCACGACAATGACAATGGCCAGTACCACTGCAATTGAAATGGAAACCAGCCTGTTGATTTTTTTTCCGGTTAAATAGTTTACCGCCGGGTTGAGTAAAATTGCCAGGATAGTTGAGTACACGATGGGCACGATAATGTCCTTCCCGATATGTAATGTATAGACCAAAGCAAATGCGCTGATAAATATCAGTGCTACCTTGGCATAAAAGGGAATTCTAAACATGGTTTCCATTTGTTTTAAAAAATTATTCGATTGCCTGAAAGACCACCAACGGAACAAACAGAACGATGATGATGAATCGCAGCGGGATGTAATTGGCAGTGTCGAACTCATTGAGATGACTTTTGATCATCCTGGATTCTTTGCGAAGTCGTTTCTTTTCAGCGACGCTCAGGTGATTCTTGTCGATCGCATGAATAATATCCAGCCGTTGTAGCAGCATTTTTGCATCTGTTAGCGCCTTCGTTTCAATGGAATCAGAATCACGCATCAGGACCAGACCTGCCGCGTGAGCCGGTTGAGAAAGAAAGAATATCGTAACCAGTGCTGTTGCCAAAGTTACGATAAACGTTTTCATTGCCGAATGGATAAGGTACGTGTAGAAAAAGAGAGTGATCTGCTTACCTGGCCTGGTGAAAGGCCAGCCCGATTGTCGATATACCTGATGAGAGATCAAGATACACCCCGACTTTATTGTTAATGTGGTACTCAGCACCAAGGTGGATATCAAGAAACAGCGAACTGCCACGGTGATAAAAATTCTTATCCCCTTCGTAACCTTCTTCCCACCGCGCGTTGACAATTGCAAATCCCAAAGATCCCGCTGCGTAAAAATCCCAATCGCTATGGGCCTCCAGCAACTCGTCGAAATAGTAAGTACCTTTCACACCAACGGGAATTACCGTTTCGCGATAGCTGTAGTTCGTATTGGTATTTGACCAGTAATATTTATCCCTGTAGGTGTAAAGACTCAGAAAGGGCGCCAACGTAAAATTTCGTACAACTCCCAGTTCATAGCTGATATTCAATACGGGCAGGGATTGTGCCGCATAGCTCGAGTAACCCGAATGCCCGCCCACACCGATACCGAGGTTGAAAGTTTTCGCGAATTGTTCCTGACCGGAAACCTTATGCTGAACTATGAATGAACACAGTATTGCAATAGTAATTGTGAATAGTCGTTTCATTGATGATTAGTTTAATTGATGCTTTTTAAAACTGTTGTTTGCTTTTTTTCCAAGAAGGAAGAAGACTCCGCCGGCAGCCATAATCAGAAGGCCCGGCACAGGAGACCAGTTAACACTATACGTGCTAACTGAAGCACTTTCGTTCCTGATGAAATCGAAGACCGATATTAGCATCAGTATAAGGCCAGCTATGAGGATGATGACGCCGCTTTGTTTCATAAATTTATTTTTATTCAAGTTGTTTCTGATATACAAAAGTGCTGTTTTCACGGGTGTAGGAGTTACATTTTACCTTTTAAGAGTTTCATATATCACGGCTCGTCCGATTTCAGCTCGCCACGGAGCAAAAAAAAGCGTTGCCGGATTGAGCATCCGGCAACGCTTCAAGTTGGAGAAGTTTATTGGTTGACGATTGTATTGGCGGCCATCGTGATTGAGCCGGTTCTTGCCAAAACACGACCATCGACCGTTGCGCCTGTATTTAGCGTGATGGATTGCATCGCCAGGACGGTTCCTTTGAAGACTGTCGTTGTGCCAAAAGTAGCAGAGCTCCCGACCTGCCAGTAAATGTTTGATGCGAGCGCGCCACCCTTTAAAATTACTTTGCGTGCTGAAGTTGTGGTTAAGGTAGTGGCAATCTGGATAATGAAAATTGCATCGGCATTTCCCTGGGCGTCAAACGTGAGGTCGCCTGAAGAGATAGCGAGTGATGATGTCGATTTATACAAACCCGGCGTTAGAGTGAGTCCCCCGATATTTCCAGATAACGTCACAATATCAGTTGATGTTCTTCCTGCGAAGTCATTGTATGCTGCAGTGAGATCGAGTTTCGCCTGATTTGAGGTTGCATCGTTAATGTGTTGAACACCGTTCAGAATTCCGGGCGGAAATCCGCCAATGGATGAGCCGGGGCTTAGACCCATATCTCCGGTTATCGTCGTCGCACCGGTGCTCGTGACTGAGGCGCCGGCAAGAACGGCCAGGCTGGATGCAGTGCCAAGCATTGCAGGGCCCTGCGGTGTTTCCTGGACGGGTATGATCTGCTTGTTTCCTGATGGCGAAGGATCATTCGTACTACATGCGCCAAGTAAGACCGCTGCCGTTAGAGCAAATACGGTTGTCAATTTTATTGTTTTCATTTCGGTTTGTTTTATACTCTGAAGAAATTTTCACAGTAAGCAAAGGTAGTATCGCGGCTGCCGGCGGGTGTTATACAACATTGTGCCGTTGTTACAACATTCACGCTTGTGAAAAAATATTATCTTTTCTTACCGTGATTATTTGAACCCGGGTGACCCGCATTTTTAGAATGTTTATACCATCCCTTATGATGCCCGTTGTCGTGTTTGACGAACACTACGCATGACGTTACACTAAAAGCAAACGCCGCGATGAGGATAAAGCAGGAAATACGTTTTATGGTTTTCATGTAACAAAGGTCTGTCGCCGGAGAGCTGAAACCATTGCAAAAGCGTAGAAATTGGTTACATACATTACGGATTGATATGCCAGACCTACATTCGTTCCATGTACCAGACGAGTTCCTTTTCGATTTTCCGGGAATGAAAAAAAGAAGTGATGATCTTTTGCAGCCGGATGAAGGCGGTTTCGCTTTTTACGACATAATCAAATGCCTTGTGATGCATGCAACTCACTGCTACTTCGATCTTGTCCTGGGATGAAAGCATGATCACCGGGATATCCGGGTTGAATGCCTTGATCTTGTCCAGGGTTGCGATGCCATTCATGGCGTTCATGTCAATTCCGTCGAGGTGATAATCGAGAATAATCATATCAGGCTTCTGTGCCAGGCTCTCGATGCAATGTTCGCCGGAAGCAAATGTGTGAATCGTGAAATCTCCATGCTGAATAAAATCAATTTCCAGGGATTTCAGGAATAAGGCGTCATCATCGACAAGAAAAACCGTTATTTTATTGTCAGCTTTCATGATGCATCAGCGTTAAACATTTTTAGTTCAATTTCTAATTCTTCGCATGCGCGGCCTAAAACCCTTTCAAGCTTCAACACGATGTCATGCACCTGATCCCGGTTTTCTTCAGTCCGTGACAATTCCTGAAGATTCCTGGCCATGTCCTCGTAATGTGAAGCTATACCTACGATTGAAAATGAGGGAATCATCTTATGTGCTATTGCCTGCAATGCGACCCAGTTCTTGCTTTTCTCACTTTCGAGCATTTCCCGGATCAGCGAAGTGGTCTGGCCGAGATATAACGAGATCATTTCTGTCATCAGCAAGGGATCCGATTTTGTACGCTGGGTTAGATATTTCAGGTCAATATATTTTTCCCGTCCTGCCTCGGTTCCATCCGATGAATTTTTAGCGACCGAACTGGCCTTCGCCAGAAATGTAATTATTTTACGGTGGAGAAGGCGTTCGTCAACAGGCTTGGAGATGTAATCATCCATTCCGACCCCTTTGCACCTTGCCAAATCGGCCGTCGTGACATCGGCCGTTAAAGCGATGATTGGAATGGCCGAATTCAATTTCCTCCGGATGTATGCTGCGGTTTCAAAGCCATTCATTTCGGGCATCTGCAGATCCATTAGGACAATGTCGTATTGTTTCACTTTTAATTTTTCGATTGCTATTTTTCCATTCGCGGCAATGTCGCATTCAAAACCGAAGTCGTCGAGCAGGGTTCGCATCAGTAACTGATTAAGCGCTATATCCTCCACCACCAAAACCTTCACGTTCTTCATTTCCGTATTCGGCGGCGAGGTGATAGTTTCCGACTCTGCTTTGGCATCAGTTTTCCCGAAACCCAGTCTGAAGCAAAAATCAGAACCGTGGTCAATTTTACTTTTAACATAGATAGAGCCTCCCTGCGCTTCTACCAGTTGCTTGACGATTGCCAGGCCCAATCCTGTACCCCCGAATAGCCTTGATGTCTGGCTGCTTGCCTGCTGGAAATTTTCAAAGATCCTGGGCAACTTATCCTCGTTGATCCCGATCCCTGTATCGGTAACGCTGAATTCAATATTGACATGTTTCTCATCCTCATCCACTATACGAGCGTCTACTGTTATTTTGCCTTCTCTCGTAAACTTCACTGCGTTGCTTACAAGGTTCAGGATGATCTGGTGCAAACGCACCGGATCTCCCAGGAGAACCTTGGGTATTTTTTCGTCGTAGGTTTTGACCAGGGTTAGATTCTTTTCCTGAATTTTCGGCTCGAACAGGTGCAACATTGCCGAGATAGACCGTTCCATCTCAAAGGGCGTTTGCTCGAATACCATTTTCCCCGCATCGACTTTGGCAAGGTCAAGGATATCATTGATCAGCACGATCAGGGCATCACCGCTCGTTTTGATGGCGTTCAGGTACTCCTGTTGTTTCGATGACAGGCTTGTTTTCAATACAACCTTTGTAAATCCTATGATGGCATTCATCGGGGTGCGGATCTCATGACTCATCGTTGACAAAAATTGCTGCTTGGCTTTCACGGCATCTTCGGCAATTCCACGGGCGGCATCGGCTTTCACTTTGGCCTCCTCAGCAATCGTCGCGGCGAGTTCGGCAAACACGATCGCTTCGGTCAATTCTGCCGCAATCCTTTTTTGTTCCGTAACATCCCTTGCAACGATCACCACGCCCAATACATTTCCCTGGTTATCCCGGTAAACCGATCCGTTGAATAATACATCGGTCAGCTTGCCGTTCATATGACGCAGTGTAAGCGGTGAATCGGCCACGGATCCTTTTGCGAAAACCTCCTGATATACCTCGCGGGCCTTTTGCGGTTCCGTGAAATAATCGAGGAAGTCGGTTCCCGTGAGTTTTTCCCTGGTCATCCCTGTGATATTCGCCAGCGCTTCGTTCATATCCATGATCTTGCCCTTCATGCTGATGGTTACCAGCGGATCGAGACTTGCTTCAATCAAGCTCCTGGCGTATTGCGATTCCTTTGCTGCTGTTTCCAATTTATTCTGACCTTAAAAGTGTATTTTCTCGTTGACATCATTCGAATTGCCAATTTCCTCCAATGGCCGTCGGTGCTTGTCCTTCAATTGTTTGTATCCCGAAGGTGTCAGTCCCGTGACTTTTTTAAATTGATTCGACAGGTGGGCAACGCTGCTGTAATGCAACTTGAAAGAGATTTCCGTCAGGTTAAGCTCGTCATAGAACAGCAGCTCCTTTACTCTTTCGATCTTATGAATGATAATGAACTGCTGAATGGTAATCCCCTTTACTTCTGAAAACAGGTTGGAGAGGTAGGTGTAGTCATAATCCAGTTTTTCGCTGATGTAATCCGAGTAATTTACTTTTGGCAATTCCTCGGAATGGTGGATCATTTCCGTGATCACATTTTTGATTTTCTCAATCAACATGGCCTTCTTGTCGTCCATCAGCTCAAGCCCGGACGAAACCAGGCCTTCCTGCAATTGTTTCTGCTGTGCCGCCGTGATATCCTCCATGATCTCAACTTCACCCAGATCCACGACAATGAAATGTAGTCCGAGCCTCTTTAACTCTTCCTTAACCGCGAGCTTGCAGCGGTTGCTTACCATGTATTTGATAAATAATTTCAAATGAAAATTGGAGTTTAACCGATTTACCCGGAAAGTTCCGCGTAAATCATGTGTGTTGTGTCATATCAGACGGTTAAAATGTTACATAGATCACAGGTTCTTCCCGACCGTACTGATTGAATGAAGGTGGCTGCGATGTTTGATAAACCAGCAATCGGAGTGCTTTGAGGGGAATAATCTCCTTTTGGCTTTTTGTATAAGATACTCATAAATGCCGCCGAATGCTAACTTTCAGATAAATAAGAAACTGCATGTAAGCGACGCTGATCTTTTGGCTGGCTTTCATAAAGAAGGAACCAATCAATCCCCCATTCGCCGAATGGGAATTGAACCATGCATCTGCTCATTGGAAGGTCTATCAAAAAACGTTTGCGTAACCGCTCGCGTCGTTGCTCAACGATAAGCGACTGTAACATGTGTAATACTCCTTCAACCGGGTGTAACAACTCTTTTCCTAAAGCTGCCCAACTTTGGTATCTGAAATATTCTACCTGTCCCGCCAGATTGCGGCAACTAAAAAATATCAACAATGAAAATTTCCATCGTATCATTTGCAACGGCTTTGCTTTTGATGATCATCGTTTCTTCGCATGCCAGTGAAAGAACAAAGATCAAACCCGCTTCATCGGTTTCCGTGACAAGAGTTGAATGCGCGGAAGTCGAAGCCATAATCGCCCGAATCAACGAAATCAATTCCATGGACAGATCATCATTGGCTGCTCCGGAACGGAAGGCTTTACGCCAGGAATTGCGCACAATCAAGAGAACGGCACACGATCATGGCCATGGCGGCGTCGTTTACGTCTCGGGTGGCCTCGTTTTATTGATCGTACTATTGATCATTTTACTCTGATTCCAGATGAAAAAGGCAGGCATGTTTATCCTCGCACTCGGACTGATGATCATTTTATTCACCAGCTTCGATTTCATAACCAGGGAGAAGGTATTGAACGTTGGCAATCTTGAGATCACCGAAAAGAGAAATCACCGATTGCCGTGGTCACCTTTGGTGGGAATTGCTGTGATCGTCATCGGGGGTGGCATCTGGATGGTCGGAGGAAGGCAAAGGTAATTTGGCCGGTGAATGTACAAATGCACGAAAACTGATTACCCTGAGAAAACAAATAAATTAAACAACAAAATCATGGGAAACTTACTTTACACCGTCGCAGTTATCTTACTTATTCTTTGGGCGATCGGATACGTTGGACTGCATGCGGGCGGAATCATTCATATTCTCATTATCATCGCAATTATTGCAGTGCTCATCAGAGTTATTAAGGGCAGGAGGATCATGTAGGGTAAAAGTAAACGACTTTTCTGCACCGGAACTTACGTAGTAAATTTCTCTCCCAGAGACGGATTCGAACCCATGCGGATCAGGAAGTTAAGGTTAGCGCCGGCGTTGTTACAGATCTGAATGCGGTAATAATTATAAGCTCAACAGGTTAGGTAGAGTTAAAGTGGAAGAGTCGTCCCTTCCACTTTTTCCTTTTCACCACGATAATCCAGGAACGGCCATTTCAACAAATGGACATCACAACTCAATGGTCTGCGTAACCGGCGGATGAATGACCTGAAAGAAGTCGGGCGCAAAAAAACAATTCATCGTTTTTTCGCGCAGTGGCCATCAACAATCCACAATGGCTCCGATCCCCTAAACAAGTGAAGTATGCAAAAGTCCGCCGCCGGCGTGTAATGATTTACCGGCGTCATCTCCGAACCTTTGTCCTGTACAAAAAGTACCATCAGGATCAAACACAAAACGCATAGTCAGATGATCAATCTAACGGGATTACCCACAAACTGGAACGTAATAAAAGGCAGGCTGAAAACCGGATTTACCACGCTGATTTCAAACGACCTGCCATTTGCGAAATACAATCACAAGGAAACCATAAGCCGATTCAAAATCCGGATGATCAAAGCAAAAGAAAGCCTCGGCAAGTTTATTCTTCAATTGTAAAATAACAGTCACGCTCTACCAATGAAAAAAATTAAACCGTCAACAAATGAAAATAAAAAAATTAGTTCCGCGTGTTGTCATCATCCTGATGGCGAGTGCATTCATTGCAACAGGCTGCAGTACGTCAGCCGAAAAAGTAAACAATGCCGAGGATAAGGTTGCCCTGGCAAACAAGAATTTAAACGACGCCAATGCGGAGTACATCGCAGATATGGAAGCCTACAGAAAAGAAACAGCAGCGAAGATCGCGGCAAATAACGCCAGCATCGCAGCTTTTAACGCACGTATCGAATCCGATAAAAAAGAAGCTCAAGCGGAATACAAAAAGAAAATAACCGCACTGGAACAAAAGAATACCGATATGAAAAAGAGGTTAGAAGATTATAAAGCCAACGGCAAGGACAAGTGGCAAGCATTCAAAGAGGAGTTTAGCCATGATATGGCAGAGCTTGGCCAGGCTTTTAAAGATCTAACCGTTAGCAATGCCAAATAATAGTGAAGTTTATACAAAGTCAAACAAAAAATAAAAATGAAAACAGCAATTACAGTAATGATCATGGTCACGGCCATGATGAGTACAAAAAGCAATGCACAATCAGACTCGGAAAATTCGCGCAACAAACTTTATGTCGGTCTTAAGGCCGGCATTAACAATTCAAATGTCTACGATAGCGAAGGCGAAGACTTCGAGGCAGATGCTAAAGTCGGTTTTGTCGCTGGGGGCTTTTTAGCGATCCCTATAGGAATGTACTTAGGTATTCAGCCGGAAGTGTTATTCTCCCAGAAAGGTTTCAAGGGAACAGGAATGTTGCTCGGCAGCCAGTACACGATGACCCGGACTACTAACTATATTGACATTCCACTGATGTTTTCTTTAAAACCGGGCAATGTGGTCACACTGATGGGAGGTCCGCAATTTTCTTATCTGCTGCGACAAAAGGATGAATTCACAAACAGCAGTACAAGCGAAGCCCAGATACAGGAGTTTGAAAATGACAACATCCGCAGAAACACTTTATGCTTCCTGGGTGGAATCGATTTTAACTTCAGCAATGTTGTGATTGGTACCAGGGTAGGTTGGGATATTCAGAACAATCATGGAGATGGTACTTCGTCAACGCCCCGTTATAAAAACACATGGTTACAGGCAACCTTTGGTTTGAGGTTCTAATTCAATAAAGGGACGATACAGAACTGAATTGACCACCATCGCAGTACAAGGTTGGCCTGCGATGGCTTGGTTTCACAAACATTGGCTTCCGTTCAGCTTTTAAGCTTTTTGCATGATCTCCTGCAACCTACCTTCATCAACGTCCTCCCCGCCGCGCGATCCTTTGCGCAGCCACATGCCCACCATCACTGCGCGCCTCGCCTGGTGGATGACGGAGTCACGAACATCCTCCTTCATATTGCCCCTGTTATCAACGGAAACACTAGTCCCGTAGGGATTACCTCCGGAAGCGATTGTCACTTTATCGGTATAGCCCGGTGTTACAACAATGGCTCCCCAATGGTACATCGTCGTGTAAAAATTTAGAATGGTTGCTTCCTGTCCGCCATGCTGGTTTTCAGCGCTGGACATTGCGGTCACGATCTTGTTGGCCAGCTTTCCCTGCGATCATAACGCCCCCGTTGAATCAAGGAATTGTTTCATTTGCGCCGGAAGGTTACCATAACGGGTTGGCGCGCTGAAGATGATCACATCTGCCCATTCGAGATCCTGAAGTGTTGCGGTTGCCACTTCTTTTGTAGCTTCTGCATTCTTTTTCCAGGCTGGATTGGATGCTATCGCAGTTTCAGGCGCAAGCTCCGCAACTTTTCTAAAACGCGTTTCCGCACCCGCCTGCTGTGACCCTTCCTCAGCCCACATCGCCAGCTGATGATTCGCACCTGTGGAACTGTAATATATAATTGCCGTTTTTATCCTGTTCATAATCTTTTTTTGTCGAGAATGTGAAAAAGTTTGTGCCGGTGACAAGGAAAAGCGAAATTGTTGGTAGGGAAACCGAGAAATAAAAGCCTTCATCATTCGTTTTTTCCAGGTCAAGCGAGTGCAATTCCGTGCAATGAGATACCTGGCCGGGACCTTTTCGGAAAATGAAAGCAGATTCTTACGATGTTAACGCTTAGAAAATATTTATTCGACCTCAACGAAGCAGACAAAGACATGTTTCTGAATCTTTATCTCGACACGTTGGAAGACAGCTTTTTCACGGGCTGGGACCGGTTCTATCACGGTCAGATCACGGTAGATAAACCATGGTATGGACACGTGCACCGCAAGCAAAAACAATTCAAGATCGCAAGAGCGGGAACCGGTGTCTTTAAAAGCGGGTTCTCTGTCCTCGAGATCACGGGAAAGGAAACTACAGACGAGCAATCACAACGCAGGCTCAATGTCCGGATCGGGTTACCGGTACAGGCGATGATCGCTGCCATTGCAATAACGACTTTGGTAGCAGTATTCTCCGTCTATTTTTTTCAGGATATCGTTGCATGGTCAGTCGTTGCAATGTTTATTATCGTCCAGGTTTTGCTTCTGATCGCTGACCTCAATAAAACGGATGATAAATTTCAGGAGTACCTGGAACATATCCGTAACGCGGTGCCTCATGAGTAACTCAGTTTAATATTGTCCAATGGACTCCCTCCCGGAAGTTGTCTGGAAATTTGAAAAGGCGGAGAGGTTTGAACCCCGGTTGAAGCGTGGTTACTGTCCCACGTCCATGGTCAATCTCCAAAGCCCAGCCCCATTGTGAACAAACAAAAAGACCAGGATCTTTACAGGATAGGAGACCGCGCGATTAAAGAGCCTCCTGAATCGTTTATACAGCGATTGCGCTTCCTTGGACCGGGCTTCATTCTTTCCGCCTCCATTGTCGGTTCCGGCGAGCTGATCGCGACCACAACCCTTGGGGCACGTGCAGGATTTATAGCATTCTGGGTGATCATTGTCAGTTGTCTTGTTAAAGTTGCCGTGCAGCTGGAAATGGGCAGACATACCATTCTCACCGGCGAAACTGCGATGCAGGTATTCGACAAACTTTCCGGACCGAGGTTTGGGAAAGGAAAATGGACCGTGTGGTTTATACTTGTGCTCTTTTTGCTCAAACTCGTTCAGCTGGGAGGAATGACAGGAAGCACAGCCATCGTTCTGAATATGTTGTTTCCGTTATTTCCGATAACGCTGTGGGTATTTATTGTAGCGTTTGCTGCTGCCATCCTCATTTATAAAGGACTCTATCGCGCGATTGAGCGCGCGTCGCTGATCATGACGTTGTTGTTTACCGTACTGACGCTCACCTCGGTTGCGGCGCTGGCATTTACACCGTACGAGATTTCTGCATCGGAAATAATCGCAGGTCTTAAATTTTCGTTTCCAAAAGAAATCATCCCGGTAGCAATAGGCGCATTCGGGATCACGGGAGTAGCAAGCGATGAGATCATTGCGTACAACTATTGGTGTATTGAAAAAGGATATGCCGCCAACACCGGCGAACAGAGCGATGACCCTTCCTGGAAAAGACGGGCGCATGGATGGATAAAAGTGATGTACCTGGATGCCATTGTTGCCATGGTGATTTACACCACGGTGACCGCTGCATTTTACCTGCTCGGCGCCGCAATCCTTCACGACCGCGGCGCTATTCCCGAAGGCAATCAGCTCATCGAGACAGTTTCCCTGATTTTTACCGAATCTCTGGGACCATGGGTGCGGATCGTTTATCTCGTCGGTGCTTTTTTTGTTTTATTCTCCAGCATCTTCGCCACGCTTGCAGTGTGGACGCGGATCTTCCCCGATGTCTTCGGGCAGTTGGGATGGATGGATTTCTCAAAAGCGCAGCGCCGGCAACAAATGATCGGAATCCTTTCATGGTGCTTTCCATTTCTGTGGGCACTCACATACGCGTTTATTAAACTTCCCGTGACGATGATCCTTTTCGGAGGTGTTGTCGGCTCGGTTTTGCTCCTGATGGTGGTCTTCGCCGTTGTGAATATGAAGCGCCGCACGACAGCGATGATCCAAACAGGAATCTTTTACGATGCAGCATTTTATCTGAGTGTGGTCTCCATCGGGGCCATTGCAGCGTACGGAATCGTCGCAGCGCTGAAGTAACGAACCGATGTCTGTCATCAACACTGCATGATCATTTCAATCCGACGAATCAAGGTCATCTTTCACATCGATTTCAAGCGTATTCGCAATGGCGAGAATGACGACAAGCTCAGGATCGATCGTCCCGTTTTCAATTTCCTGGATGAATTGCAGATCAAGGCCCGAATATTTCGAGAGCTGTGACTGCGTGAATCCCCTCTCTTCTCTGATAATCCCCAGGCTCGTCCTGAAGTCATTGATCCGGGCCACGTTCGATGTCATACTATATGGGGTTGGCAACACTAAAATAAGGACACGCGATGATTTTCGAAGCAGCATTTTCGAATCCCACCAAAATTCAGGTCGCTCTCGCTGGAGGTCTCTCACGAAAATTCGAAAAGGGCAACCGCACCCTGTTGACTGATTACTGTTGTTAGGCCTCAAAAAAAAAATCATAGCCGATGTGACTATGATTTTCTAAAGTCAGCCTGTTGGCTTATCCTTTATTTGATCTTTTATTCTTTTTCGAGTAAGCGGCTTTTGATTTCGAGCTGCCCGTCTTCACGACGACTTTATGTTTGGCATCTTTCAATTGGGATTCGTCAATTTTCACCAGCTTTCTTTCACGGTCCCGGTCAACGTAGTAAAACTCATCGTTCATCTTGTAAATCACCTGGCCTTCCGGACCTTCTTTGTCTTCCACGACCTCCACGTTGTGAGTCATCGCCGGTTGCGCGGGTTCAGTTCCTTCCAGACCGGCCCGCTCCTCTTGCCCTGATTCACTTTTTACCTTGCCCGTTGCCGGATCAGGCTGTACTCCCTGGCTCGTCGTATCCGGATCCTCACGTCCGGTGGGCAGATCGCCTTCGGCCTGCTCTGTTACCTGACCGGTTGTATCCCGTGGCTCCATTTTCCCTTCCTGAAATTGATCGCCTTCATCACCCATGTCAGTACGCTGCTGCACATTCTGATCGCGTTGTTGTGGATCGGCATCATCATCCCGCTCACCTGCCGGCTGGTCCTCGCGGTATTGTTCCGATTGAACGGTTGTATCCTGATTGGCGGGATCGCCTTCCTCCTGCCTGTATTGGTCAGTTTGTAAAGAATCCTCCTCCATATTGCTGACAGTGCTGTCACGACGCTGTTGACTCAGCTTTTCTGTCTTCTCGGTCTTTCGATATTCGTCGCTTTCTTTCTTGCGCTGTTGCTGCTGCGCCATCGTAGCGATGCTAAAGACAGTAAGAGTTAATACGGTTATTAATAGTTTTTTCATAAAGTATGAATTTTCAATTCGACATTTCCCTCTCTTCAGGAAAACTATCGTACCATGCTTGCATAGCGACTGAGGAATGCGCGCTACTCATTTTAAAAATTGCGTTGAGCATTCGCTGACCCCGTTGTTTAGATTTCATGCTTACAAATAGTCGCCGCGCATGGCGGGAAAATCAACACCGTGCCCACCCGATTTTCCCCAGCCTGACTGCAGTCGATCGAAGCCTCAATGGCAAGAGATGCTGATAACAACGCCAGATCAATTACTGCCGCTTGTCAGCATGCGGACGGCAATGTCGGCGAAGTTTCGCAAGAATTTTTCGCAGAAGAAAACAAACAATAACCGGCTATTAAACAGACTTAACGTTTCTTCTTTCAGGTTCCGCGGCATTAAATGAAAATTCGTAATCTCAAATGTGAAAGAATATGAAAGTTGCTTTGATGGTTTTGGCTATCTGCTTTACAGCAAGTGCAGTGGGTCAGCCCGAACTCGCCAGCAGACGGCGGAATTCCAACAACGAAAATTTCGTCGCGCTAAGGGAATTTGATCCGGTCAGCTACTTCCAAAACCGACCGCAGAAAGGCAGTGTAAAATTTGAGTACAGCTATAAAGGCCTGTACTATTATTTTGCCAATGAAGCCAATCGCGAGGAATTCAAAAAATCGCCGGAGAAGTATGAGCCGGCCTATGGCGGATGGTGCGCCTTCACACTCGCGAGCAGCGGTGAACGCGTCAAGGTAAATCCGACTTCGTACCGGATCATCAATGGAAAACTACACCTGTTCTACAACTTTAACAGCGACAATCGCATGCTTAAATGGGATGGTTCCGATCCAAAGAAAATGAAGGCGGCGGCGGATAGAAACTGGGTAAAAACAATGCATTGATAAGAAGAGTGGGCTCCGCACTTAGAGTAATCGAATTACGATTTACGACGTACGATCTACGATGTACGATGGGATGTACGATGAACGATTTACGAAAAAGCGACTTGTGTAATGCTGTGGAGTAGACCATTAACCGGATAGTGATGACGTTGTATCCCGTGTCTCCGTGCCTCAGTGGTGATGTCGCCAACCGAATTTAGATTTCAATACCGATTTTCGATTTGAGGATTTTATGATTTACGAAGGAGATTTTCGATTTACGACGTATGATGGCATGGAGAAATTCAGATGTCTGATCTCCGAATGCTATTTATAGATTGACGATTGCGATTTTTCATTTACCGTTCGATGCCGACCGGATACAGGAGCCAGCGACTGTCAGTGTAGGGAGACCGCGAATAAAACCACTCATACACCGCATCGGGATTGTTGGTGAACGAAGGGTCATCGCGCTTTTTCTTTTCGAATTCTGCCCGAAGCTTTTCGTCTTCGGAAAGCATCTTCCGGGCGAGTGGCTCAATAGCATACTCTTCGATGTATTCCGTGCGATTGAAGATCTCTGAGAAAAATCCCCATTGCAAAAATGAATCCGGAGAAGCGGGATCAAGCAGGTAAACGATCAGATTACCCAGGGGCTGGTCCGTATCGATCCGCACTGAGCCGGGATAAAATATCTCTTTCCTCTTTTCCTCTCTATAGGTCGCGGTAACCGAGAAATGACCCTCAAAAGGCTGCGTTGAAAATTTATGATCGGATAGACGATACATCTGAACATCAACTTCCTGTTTCCTATCCGAAGTGGTCATTCGGATACCATGCGCCCGCAAGCGCTCAATCACATCCTTATAAGTGGCGGGAACCCAGTATGCTTTCGGCCGCGCGATCGTCACCTCCGGCTTGCGATACCTGATGGCAGGGATTTTCTGGGACACAGGTTTTCCGAGCCATTCAACGTACTGGGCATTCGTCACCTGCGACTTTTGCAGGCGGGATTCAATTCCAAGAAATGCCACGGTATCAGTTGCGTCTGACCGCTGCCAGGTAAGCACGACCTCCTTTGGCCGTGTATTTCGATCCCGCTGGATCGCTTGCTGTAACGATGTTCCATCCTTTGCCAGCACCTGGATCACCGCTTCGAGAAATATGTAAGTTCCCAGCACACGCTGTTTGAACGGCTTCAATGAATGATTCTCTACAAGGATAGAAGGAAGGTAACGGATGTCTCCATAGTTATTTGAAAAACGGGCGGTATAAGGATAGTCAGTCATTCCTTTGGTGAAGTCGCGTCCGTTCGCCGCAAAAATCAGTGGTCCGGGAATATGTCCGAAGCTAGCGAGTGCATTGTCGACGCTCGTAGTTAATTTCTCTTTGAGCCATTTCGCGATCTCGACCGAATATCCATCGCTGTAGCCATACGTAATGTCGTACTGATAATCGGCTCCATCCGTCACATGCAGGTCGAGGTACAGGTCGGGCTCATATTCATTAAAAACATTAACTACAGCACGGATTTCCTCCGTATCGAGCTTGGTATAATCGCGATTGAGATTCAGGTTCCGGGCATTGGTACGCCACCCCATGTTCGACGGTCCGCGCTGATTGACCCGGTTATATTCCGAAGTCCTTTCATGACCATCGACGTTGAGAATTGGAATAAATAAGATGTTGACGTTGCGCAGGAGATCCTTTTTATTGCCGTAAGCGATATCTCGCAACAGCATCATGCCGGCATCTTTGCCATCAATCTCGCCGGCATGAATTCCAGCCTGTATCAGCAAAAGCGGTTTCGACGATTTCGCAAGCTCTGCTTTGTCGAACTTGCCGTCGGCGGTTGCGATTACCATGTTGATGCTCCTGGCGTTCGCGCTGGAACCAATACTGACCATGCGCATTCCGGAAGTGCCTGCACAAAGTTTCTGAAGCCAATCCATCGTCTGCTGATAAGAAGGGGTACTGGTGAAATCAGAAATTTCAACCGGCGTTATCCATGCATTGTTTTTCTCCGCTATCAGGTTCAGACTTTTGCCTTTCCAGGCCGGAGCCGGTGGCAAAATTTCCTGCGCGTGAAGGCAATGACAGATAACCGCGACAAAAATGAAAACGAAGACTGGTTTTAATACTTTCATGAGTGATCAATATAATTAACCCGGGTTGTTACAGGCGAAGGTATCGAGACATGGAATTGCTGTAAAAAATACTTTGCTGCGGCATACGCTGTTGACAGGACTTGTGGCTTATGGGTTAGGCTTGTTTTCTTTCAAAAGAGCTTTCCACGAACATAGGGATCTGGCTGGCAATTTCGGAACTGTATTCGGAGGCATAGTGGTCATCGGTAACTTTTAAAAGGTCAGAGGAAAAAATCTCGTGAAGATCATCCGGGAGGTTTGAACGCCACAAACTGACACATTTCATTACGTGATATTTCCGGTCGCGGATATCAAAAGTGATAACGGGATCGAATGAGTTGTCGGTTGCATTAAAGCGCGTTAACAGCAGCGGGAAATCGAATAGCACGATACCATGCAGATCGGGGATGATATTCGCGTCGAAAAATTCGTATTTCAATAACCTGCTGCTGATGCCTCTTGCAATCAGGGCCTTTTGCAATTCAGTCAGTTTTTCGTGCATGATTCTAATGGGAACCATGGATTGCGAAAAATCTGCGACCGGAAACCAACGTTGATCCGCGAGTCGCAGAAATTGTATTGCAGGTTTGCCGATCTTTAGCTTGTAGTCAAACGATCTGTAACCAGGCACGAAGTATCCCGGGTAAAAATATGACAAACCCTGTTGCTTGCAGTATTCCATTTTCAGGAACATCAGGTATTTTCCCAGGCTGTATCTTTTATAAAAGGGATCATAAAAACAAGTAATTCCGGCGGCGCTGTGTTTGCCGATGTCAAAGTAACCGCATGCGATCAGATGCCTGCCGTCATAGATATTGATCTCCAGGGTATAGTAGATGTTATGATCTGACGCGCCAAACAAAAGATTTTTGATGGAGCTCGATGCATTGAAAGAAACGGACTGCTTATACTTTGCAAATAAACTTTCTTTCTCCCGGTCAATACTTGCCGGCCGGATCTCAACCCTGAAAGAGGAATTAAGTTTCTTCAGCTGCATGAAAGTTTTATCCTCTTTAAAATCCGCCAGCACCACGCGCAGCCAAATCGCGCTATAGAGCTCATTATTAAAATTAAGGAAATTCGTTGTGAATATAGTTTGTCCCATTCTGAACCATCCATTTTCCAGATAGTGGTCAAGTTCCTCGCGGGCTAAAGAATCCGGTGTGTGGGCGTGGGCGAACATGGTTTGAAGATACGGCTTTAAGCGTAAAATTTAAAGTCCCTTTAATGGAAGGTCGTTTCGAACACCTTCGCCATTCGGCTTGGAATGGAGCCAACAAAACTCATTGCAGCACATACACCATGATCACGTTGTCCCTGACGGGCATTACCAAAACATCCCGGGTAATATTGTACGGGATCGGGGAGCCCGTGCCGAGGTTGTCGCCATATTTAAAACGCCAGTCCCATTCCTCTTTTGGTTTTGTTTTCACGTAGTCCTGCGGAACCCAAAAATTTGTGATGACTATTTCGTTTCCTTTTGTCATTTTGTATCGGCCGGAGTAGTCCATCGTAGCATTTCCCTTTACCCTTCCATTGAGATCGAATGTCAAAGTATACCGGTAGCCTTCCGGCGCGTCAATGGCTTTTCCATTCCTGATATATCCGATAAACTGCCAGGTTTTGTTAACGAGCATAGTATCCTTCGGGATCACCTGAGCATCAACGTGGGCAAGACAGATGAAAAAAAATAACAGGTAAAACGGGGGTTTCATCTCGCAAAGATAAGCGCAGTCGGCAAGCCGTGGAACCCCCGGAAAAAAATTACTGCGAAAGGCGTTTACTTCACTTCGCCGGCAAACCGGAAAGGCCGGTGGCCCCTTTCAGTTGCGTGAATCGTGAGTCTCAGGATCGCACGAAATTCAGTCCATCATTGTGGGATACTCGCGCGAAAAACCCAGGTGGCATCCCTCAATACAAAAACGGAACATCAGTTTCAGGTTGCCGTTTTCGTGTTCGATATTATAGCTATGATCCAGTTCCGTCACGTCGATGGGCGTGCTGCCAGGGTCAGCTTTAAAAAAAGCAAGGATGGTGCTTTCGCTATTGGGATCATCAATGAGACGGTAATACTTGTATTCCAGGAGATTGTCGATGTTGGTGCTCATTTTGTAATTGCCGCCAAGCGAAAGCCGTTGCGCGGGAATCGGCTGAACCGGCTCAGTGACGTACCCGGCACCGGGAGAATAACCGCGCTCATAAAGGCGCCAGGTGCCCTTGAGCTCCGATCCGGGACCAAGGTCATTGTTCTCGGTACAGGACATTGCCATCAGCAAAATTATTATTGTGGCGCTCGCGTGAATCTTGTTCATATGCAATTTCGGGTTTTTTCCATTAGACACAAAAGAAAACGTTAGGGTTGTAAAGGGGGCTTGGCGGCGGCGAACAAGCCAGGAGTTCCAGGTTCCTGCCTGTCCTTTAGTCCGCGGGATCAAGATAAAACTACTATCTTCATCCCCGTGAATTTACTTTCCAAAAAGTTGATCTGGCTTTCAATGTTCGCGTTGTTGCCAATTCTTGCAGTGGCACAAGAGCGTCGGTTCGCGTATTCCGGAACGATCGGCGACGAGTTTGGCATAGCCATGCAGTTGACGTTTAATGGAACTCACGTTCAGGGGCATTTCAGCTATCGCAATCAGCATCAGTGGTTGCGGGTCAAAGGATCTTTCGTGGCTCCAAAACTTTTTTTACAGGAAAGATCCTTCAATGAAAAAACGGGGATGGAAGAAATCACGGGATCATTTGACGCCACCTTGCTGACCGATTCTACTTTTCGCGGCACCTGGAAAAAAAACAGCGAGAGCAAGGTATTTACCTTTAGCATGACCCAGGAAAAATTCCGCGATGCGCCTCAGACCCTGTTCATCGAAAGCGTAGAATATTCCCCAAAAGGTTGTGATTGCTTCAGGGGCACCCTGTTCAAAATTACCGACGACCGCGTGTCCACCTTTGTCCTGAATACTTTACTTGTCGCGCTTAATAATGAAGTGATCCACGCTCAACGGGAATGCCCCTGTGATGATTCGGAACGGGGCCTGACAGCATTATCGCGACGGATTATCTTTAATGAAAAAATGATCCTAAGCTGCGCCGAGACGATTTCCGCAACCGCAGCTTACTCCTGGACATCGGTTTCTTATGTCAATTTTAATGTGCGTACAGGCAAGCAGTTGTCTGCCATCGAGCTCTTCAAGCCGGAATCGGTGCCTGCCGTTAAAAATTACGTATCTCAAATCGCCAGAAAACACCTCGATGAGGCGATCGGGGGTCGGTCTGATACCTCTGAACGCGAGATCATCCAAAAATTGGGGCAAACTGCCCTGGAAACAGCCCTGTCGCAAAGCAGATTATATGATTTTTATCTTACAACGGATGGTCTGGTCTTCGAATTTCCCTGGGCATTCCCACATGCCGAAGCGGCGCTCCAGCCGACAACAGCCATTGCGGTTCCTGAAAGGCTTCTGCGCGAATGGATCGATCCAAAGGGGCCACTCGCCGGCTATTGAGCACATCTTTTCGTGAAGTTACATGCGTCGGGAAGAACTGTCGGGAATAATAGGATCACACTGTATACCCGCTAAGTTTGCCTTGGGTCAACCGCTCAAAAGTCCAGGAAAATCGACAACCGGGCATAATATTTATAGCTGCTAACGTGGTATTTGCGGTTGTAACGGCAAAGTGACCGGAAGGACCATAAAAATACATTTTGGATATAAAATGCCGCTTTTTTAACTTTAGTGGACAGGTCGAAATCTCAAGCTGTAGCATCTTTTATACCCCTTAAAAGACCCTGACTTTCGAGGAAAAACGATAAATCAGCGACCAACCTGCCCGCCCCCAATAGCTTACATTTATTGCCAGTTACCCACAGGCTTTGATAGTTATATATCAGAACCTCAGATACTAATATCGATATGAAAAGAGTTTTGGGATTTGTCGGTGGCTTTATCGTTCTATCTTTTTTTGCCTGCCAGGACACGGGGGAAGACGCGGGGAATACACCTTACGATCTTGCTTTTTACAAAAGTATCGGCAAGGAAATTCCTTTTGATCTCGGCATGCGATGGCTGCAGGCGTATGAAGATAGAAATGCGGACGGCAGAGTACAAACTGCAGTGTTCGCGATACCCGAGCTTCAACTGAACACGTTGCTTCAATCAACTCCCAATCTTACCGGCGTGGCATTTCATTATGGAATTGATATGTTGGGTATTACCCATATCATTGCAATTCCGGTGGACGAATCTTTGAGCATCTGGTCAACGATACCCGGAAGGGTTTTCATTGATACGAACACGGGACTTGCGATAAGCCAATCGACGGCCAACGCATGGGCGCAAAGTTACAAGGCCGCCTATCCGTCCGATATCTGGTTTCATTACTTTGGAAAAAACATTTTCGATGAGATCACATCGCTCTCATTTTTGCAATCGCTGGATGTTTCCCCGGCCTACAATGACACGGAGCAAACACCCGAATTATTGCTGATAGTCTGGGATAATTCAGTTACGGGGGTGCTGGGTCGAAAGAAAAACGCGAATGCCTCTGTATATGACGCATCAAATGCTTGTCCCCCATGTTCAGTTCATTAAGATAGCTAGAATACAGAATGAAAGCTGCGAACATCTCTGAGATCATAAGGATTGCTTCAAACATCTCTGTGATTTTTCCGTTGGTGGTTTATGTGCTCAAGGCCGGGTACGCCTCGAAACGTATCCACATTATCGGCCTGCTCGTGTTTGTGTCAGCGGTGTGCGATGTGATCGGCGTACTGATGTTCCGTCAGGGCATGTCTACCGCTGCCTTGTTCAATTCGTATTACCTCATATTGTTCGTATTGCTCTTCTGGTTTTACTACGAGATCGTTTTTATCAAGAGCCGAAGACTGATCATATGGATCGGACTCGCCGTATATGTGCAGTCATTTTTTCTGATCACCGTATACGTCCAAAGCTTTTTTGAATACCAGACGCTGTTGTGGGTGATTACCGGACTAATCCTGATTGTGTTCAGCATTGAATATTTTCTTTACCTGTTCTCTGCCCGCCCTACCCTAAACCTGCTGAACTATACTACCATGTGGATCAACAGCGGGGTGCTGGTGTATTTTGGCTTTAACCTTTTTCTTTTCCTCATCTCCAATTACATTTTCGCCAATCTTGACCGCGAAGCAAGTTCGGTGCTGTGGAGCTTCCACAACGTCAACAACATCCTGAAAAATATCCTCTTCGGTATCGGGCTTACCCTCCATAGGAGAAAAATAGCCGACTTCGCTTAAAAGAAAACGCCAGCGATATTCGCTTTCGAAGCAGAGCACGCCAGATCCCTGCCGGAGGCAGGCAGGCTTCACTCGCTGCCCGCCGGCGCTCAATAGCCGTGCTCAGGATTGAAATCGCGAGGGAAAGATGTTCGATTTACCCGGACGCAAATCATGGCAATCCATTAAATCCCACGAATCAAGGTCAAACAATCCTTTTAAATCAAGCAATCATCATGGTAATCCTTTAAATCCCACGAATCAAGGTCCTAGAGCCACCCCGATCTTCGCAGAAAAAAATAAAGTACGCCACAGAGTATGAAGGTCGTGCCGAGCACGATGGGATATCCGAGCGGCATTTCAAGTTCGGGCATGAAACGGAAATTCATCCCGTAAATGCCAGCGATCATGGTCGGGATGCCGAGTATCGCCGCCCAGCCGGCAAATCTCTTTGACACGTCATTCTGGGAGATTGAGATCAGCGACAGATTCGCCTCCAGCGCTGTGGACAACAACTCCCGCGCGTTGTCGATCATTTCATTGATGCGTATCGCGTGATCATACACGTCGCGGAAGTAGGGACGGGTTTCGTCGTCGACGAGCTTCAGGTCAAAACGCATGAGCTTGTTGCAAATATCGATCAGGGGCATCACCGCGCGTTTCACATCGAGCAACTGGCGTTTGAGCTCATAGATTCTTGCCGTGGTCTGGCGTTTCATTTTCTCGTCGAAAATCATTTCCTCCAGGTCACTCAGCTTCTGTTCGAGGGCATCGATCACCGGAAAATACTGGTCGACAATGGCGTCCATCACTGCATATAATGCGAAGCCCGGCCCTTTCTTCAGCAGGTGTGGCGTGCTCTCGCAACGTGTGCGCACTTCCGCATAAGAAATGGAGGAGCCATGCCTGACCGTGATCATAAAATTCTTCCCAAGGAAAAAATGGGTTTCACCCAATTCTATTTCTTGCTGAAGGTTCATCTGCACGGTGCGCAGAACAATGAAGAGCGTTTCGTCGTAGTTTTCGATCTTGGGACGCTGGTGCGCACGATGCGCGTCTTCGATGGCCAGGTCGTGCAACCCGAATTCTTGTTGGATCTTCCGCAGCATTTCCGGCCCGGGCTCATGCAGCCCGATCCAGACAAAGCGGTCCGGCATCTTCAATACTTCACTGATATCCGGAAGCTCAACATTTGCAACCCTTTTACCATCAGAATAGGCTGCACAATTCACGATCGCGTCCATGGATGTAAGTTAGAGATTTCTTTGAGTTCCGGTTTAGATCTCAGGTTCTGCCTCGAAATTCCCAGCTCAAGATCGCCCTGTCCAAACAGCGCCATCACCTTACTGAAGCTGACCAGCCATCGTCCTGATCTCAGCAAGGACATTCCTATAGAGTCTTTTTTCGGGCCCTTTCATATGGTCAAATTCATCCAGCAACTCAGCGAGCTTTTCTTTGGCTTCCTGCTTTCTGTCGTTGGTGATGAGGTATTTGCAAAATTCTGTGCGCTGCGGATAGTTGGTAAAAGACCGGTCCATGTCGCGAAACGTAGCTTCGGCCATCGCGGCGCTTCCGTTGAAATGCAGCGCCCATGCGAAGGCCATTCGTTCCTCTGAATTCCTGAACGACTTTTCTTTTTCCAGCGATTCTCCCAGTTCGACAGCGGCTTGATAATCGTCATTGAGAAAACATGCATTCAAAAGTTTCATTTTCAAAGCAGGATCATCCGACATAAAACCCGTCAGGCATTTCCGGTAAAGATCGGTGGCATCTGTATATCGACCGATGTTGACGTAGGCATCGGCCAGGTTGATCCTATTGGTCACCGTATCGCTGAAGCGCAATTTCTTCTCAAGTTGCTCGATCCGGTAGTTGCTGTTAACAACATTCTTCAACCCGTCTGACATCGTCTGCACAGTACCGCGATTGTAAAAATGATGAAACAGATAAATGGCCGCACCGACACCGGGAAAGAACAGGATTAAGATATACCATTTGTAATCGTAATTATTCCTGTAAGCATGATAAACACAAAACGCCTGCAGCAGGAACAATGGGGTGTAAAATCCGAACATAATATGACAGTCATTTTTTTCTTAAAACCACAACGCCTTGTGACCTTCTCGATCCGGTACCTTCACAAGATCTTCACGGCGATGCCAAAGCAACCTAATGGTCAGCGGTCGGCAAACTGACAATGAACTCAGAGCCCACACCTTTTTTCGAAAGCAGTTCAAGGTTGCCGTTCATTTTTTCCGCCGTCTCTTTCACAATATACAATCCCAGTCCCGATCCAACGGACGTTTCAGAAAGACGGAAGAACATGTCAAAGATACGATCATGGTATTTATCATCGATGCCCACGCCATTGTCTTTTACCGATATCGTCAGCTTCCGGTCATTGAGTCCGTAACGAATGTCTATCAGCGGTTTTTCCTTCGTGTGGTCGGCGTAATGTATCGCGTTGGACAAAAGATTGCCGACGATCATTTTCAATCGTGTCGGATCGGTGGAAACGATTAGCCCTTCCGGACCATGCATCCTGATCTCGACCGATCCGCTGCTGTGATCGTGGCTGTCAACAAGCTGTTTGAGAAAACCGCTGATCTTTACTGGGACGTGCGCTATTTCCGTACGTGAGTTTTTAGACAGATCGAGAATATCGCGGATGAGCTCTTCGAGATTCAACAACCGGTCTTTCATCATTTCATGGCATTGCAAGATCTCTTCGCGCGAGCCCGAGAGCTGCGCTACGTGGATGAGACCTTTTAGCGAAGTGATGGGAGCCTTAAGATCGTGCGAAGTTCTGTAGGCAAACTGGTCCAGTTCGAGGTTGATCTTGCGCAGCTCGTTATTCTTTTTAACAAGCTGTTCGTTGGACTCATTGATCTTGATGATATCGCTTTTGGCACTGTGTACCACAACGTAAACAAAAAAAGATCCCAGCAGAAAGACCAACCCGGTCACAAGGAGCAAGGGCTCCCGGTAGCCAAACAAAACCAGGAAGATCACGGCAATGTAACCGATGAGAAATATGACCATCAGTCGCTCCAGCCACGTCCAGCGGATGTTGTTAACACCTTCGACCAGCATTTTCCGGAGCTTCGAGGTCTTTAGTACCGAAAGGAACATGATCGCCGCACCCGCCCCGATGCACAGTACCGTAAGTAAATCAGCAATTCTCAAGTTTAAGGAGTCTGATCTTTAAATTACGACCTTGATTCGTAGGATTGAAGGATTACCATGATTTTTATTAATGCTGGCGCATTAAATGGTTGAAATTTCATGGGCGTTGCCCATCCGGCTGGGGGCCGGGCTATTCGCTGCAACTCTGGCTTCCGCACAAATCCGACGCGCTTCCCCGAAGGGGTCCTTCGGGCGGGGTTTTCGCTTCTATCCCAACGCGGGCACCGGCTTTACCGGGAAGTCTTTCCCTGGCGATAGAATCTGGCAGGCCTCAGGTAGCGGATACCTTTTTTGGATCGAAAGCGTATCGGGATTTGTTTGTATCTCCCGCCGTCGGCGATCACTACTTCGACATGGAGATGCGGAAAGGCTGAGTATCCGGAGTTGCCGCTGAGACCGATCACTTGCCCGGCTTTGACCGAGTCTCCGCGATTGACTAAAACGCCATTTTTTTTCAGGTGAAAATACCATCCATAAGTCCGGTCGGAATGGCGGATCATGATGTAGTTGGCGTCAGCGTAATATTTTTTTTTGACTCCGCCGCGGTTGGAATCTTCTTTTGTTTCCACAACGATACCCTCGCGCATCGCGCAGACCTGCGTGCCACGTTTCATTTTGAAATCCAGTGCATATTCATTCCGGTGACTCATTTTGCTGTTATAGCCCTGTACAACCAAATATGACTTACCCTCCTTCCACGGCAATGAATAAACATAGCTGGAGTCCCACGTCATCTCCCCGCGCTTCAGCTCGAAAACCGCATCACCGCTTTGCGCAAAAATCGCAACCGGAAGAAGTATCAATAAAAGAGTTTTCATAACGCGATTTCGCCGAAAAAAGCAATGCCCATGCCGCACTAAAAACTGAAACAACATGAAACCTGGAACCTGAAAACCTGGAACTTTAAATTTCGACTTCAACTGTATTGTCGAAATCCTCATACCAGTCGAGATGCGGCGAAAATTCGTTGCAGCCTCCGGCATTGCCGGGACATTGAGTCATGAAATACTGAGCGCCACACACGGGACATTTTGCCGCGAAGTCGAAAGGATTCCAGTGTTCACTGCACTGGCATTTCCAGTAAGCGTCGCCATCGGGTTCCCAGTTGCATTTCGGACATCTTATTCGCATGGGCAGAGGGTTTTTTTTGTGTATCCAACGAGTTATACGAATTTTTCCCGCAACACGTGCCGACAAATGCATGAATCTCCAGTAAAACGTGAGGAATATTCTAAAATATCTACCGCTCAAGTAAAACCGGATCGAAGGATTGGTCTTACCCTACTTTCTGTCTATTTTGAAAATAGCGGTTACGATTCAAAACGTTGTTTTATGCGATTAATTGTATTTGTTTTTTCGATTGCTTTATCGATACGGGCCTCCGGCCAGGACAAGACCCTGCCTTATTATAAGATCCCCGACGCGCCGGAAAGTTTTAGCGCGGGGACAGTTGCCGCCCGAATGATCGACGGCCTCGGCTTCCGGTATTACTGGGCAACGGAAGGGCTGCGTGAACAGGATCTCGCCTTTAAACCCGGCGCAGACGCGCGCACAACGGAAGAAACACTTCGGCATATTCATGCACTGACTTCTATTATCATGCACGCATCCACTTCGATGGTATACGCCGTCCAGCCGAATCCTCCGAAGGTCGACTTCGCCACGTTGCGTAAAGAAACGCTCGAAAATCTGAAAGCCGCCAGTGACCGCCTTCGCGCCCTCGACGACAAACAAATGAACGCTTTAAAGATCATCTTCAAACGCGAAACCGGCACCAACGAATTGCCATTCTGGAATCTGATCAATGGCCCCATCGCCGACGCCCTCTGGCACGTAGGACAAGTTGTGTCGTTCCGAAGATCTTCCGGAAATCCCTTTCCCGATAAAGCGAATCTTTTCACTGGTAGCGTTCGGGCCGACTAGTTTAAAATTTTGTTTGAAGCCGGAAGTTACAAGTTGAGAGTTGTGCTGATTGGTGGTTCAGCGTTCAGCCCTATCGGGAAAACTTAAAATCTGTGTCGTGTAGGTTTCATTGCCGGCTTGCCTGCCCTTTCGACGAAGGCAGGCTGCTGGTTTCGGTGTGATAGCTGAGTTTACACTTCACCTTTAGAGCGGATGTCTTTGTTTCGAAAAGGGTATTGGTTGTTTCCGCTTGAGCCTTCTGCTTTTTGCGTTAGCGTAGATCCGCTAGAAAATCCCGGAATTCGATTTTAAATGTATCACCGAACCTGTACCTTCGAATACAACTTTTGGTTGAATCTTTCTAATGATCAATTAACAAACCCTAACCCCTTTATTATGAAAAGACCCTTTCTGACACTTCTGCTATGTGCAGGAGTTTTGAGCGCAAACGCTCAGACCTACAGCCTTTCAGGCGAATTCAGTTCCATGGGAACGACGAACCTCTCGCTCGAAACCAACAACACAGCGCGAATTACTGTATTGAGTACAAGCGGTTTTACCGGTATTGGTATCACCGGTCCGACAGAATCTCTCGATATTTCCGGGACAGCGCGATTTAGGGCGGTGCCAGCGAATAATGCATTAACGCAACTGCTCGTAACAGACGCGACAGGTAAAGTCTTTTGGAGGGATGTTTCAAGTTTAACTTCGAGTATATCAAATATTCCGTTTGTTATCAGTGCAACGAGTACTATTGGTGTCGGTGGCGGGACGTTGATCAATAGCATAGGCCAAAAGAATTCCGGCTTCGGGTATAATGCACTAGCCGCGAATACTTCTGGCTACGAAAATACAGCCTTTGGAAGTTACTCGATGTACTCGACAACAACCGGCTCAGATAATACTGCAATTGGAAACTCATCATTGTACGCTAATACAACGGGCGCTCACAACACGGCAATAGGAAATTTGGCCCTATCCAGTTCCACCACATCCAATGGTACTGTTGCTATAGGACATTTAACGCTAAATGCCCTGACCGCAGGAAACAGCAACACGGCCGTAGGAGCTTTTGCCATGACCGGTGCCACCACTGGAAACAACAACACTGCGGTAGGCAGCGGTGCATCCAGAAACACAACTACAGGGGTCAGCAATGTCAGCGTTGGAGCCAGCTCCTTGTACTATAATATAACCGGATCATCCAACACGGCCATTGGTAGTGCTTCGGGTCCGGCATTTGGGCATACTGATTTACAAAACACAACAGCCATCGGATATGGCGCGAACGTCACAGCATCAAACACTGTGCGAATTGGCAACTCGAGCGTCACAAGCATCGGAGGACAGGTATCATGGTCAACCCTTTCGGATGGTCGTTTCAAAACCGATATCCGTGAAGATGTTTCAGGCCTTGAGTTTATTAAACAACTCAGACCTGTCAGCTATGCCTTTGACAAGAAGTCGATCAATAATTTCCTGGGAGTTACTGAAGAGATCGAGGGAAACAATTTTGCCGGCAGGCCGATCACACCACGGCAGACAGGTTTTATCGCACAGGAAGTGGCGGAAGTTGTGAAAAGAACAGGTTACGTTTTTCATGGCGTCGAAGCACCGCAGAACGACAAAGACCACTACAGCATCCGTTACGCGGAGTTTGTTGTGCCGTTGGTAAAAGCAGTCCAGGAACTCAATGCGACCGTCGAAGCCCAGCGAAGAAAGATCGACCTCCTGATGAACATGAACAAGGAGTTCGCTGGCAAGGAACTTACCGACGACATCATCCTTTTCCAGAACAACCCAAATCCGTTCTCCGCAGAAACTGAGATCAGGATGAACATCCCCGACCGCGTACAAACTGCCGAACTTTTACTCTATGACCTTAGCGGAAAACAACTCGGAAAAATTTCAATCCAGGCGCGTGGATCCGTCACCTACAAGATCGACGCAGGTACATTCAAGTCCGGCATGTACCTCTATACATTGATCACGGATAATGCCGCGTCCGAAACAAAACGCATGATCCTTACCGATTAGTTGATCACCAGCGTTGCATCAAAAAAACCAGGCCGTGTTTAAGGGCTGGTTTTTTTTATTGGTGCCGGCAGGTTGTGGATGAGCCGAAACATTGACGCGCAGACTCACAGTCTGTCCAGTAACCAGCAACCAGTAACAAACCTAATCTTCCGGCGAAACGTGCACCACCATATGACGGGAGACAGCCTACTGAACACCTATCTACCCCTCCTCCCCGCATATCGCAGCAAAGTTACCGGGGTCAAGGTGTGTGGAGATACATCGCTGTAGCTTGACCTGTAATTGCGAACATATCGCCTGACTGTCAGTACGGGCCTGCGTCGGAGTTTTCGAGGCGTGATAAACTGTTGCGTTAGGAAAATAAATTGTCTTACACTTCTTACCTGCAATTCGGTCACGGTAACCCATATCAAGCAAAGCTTTCTTGAATTCCGGCTCTTTCGATTCAACATCGTAACAAAGTATAATGGGCATGACTCGAATGTTTGGAATCAAATTAATACACCGATGGATGTTTTCCAAAAAAGCTTAAAACGGAAAGCTTACGCGCGTTTCGAACTTTTGTGCTTGGGTATGGCCGATTGTTGAATCCAGATAGCCGATTACCAGCTACAAGCTCCCATTGCTTTAAGCTTTCTGCCATTTAACCTGCTTCAAAAAGCAAATTCGCTGCAGGATATCTGCTATGTACTGCCGACTAAATGTAAGCGCTTGTGATTTGCTCCTGAAAGTATTAGCTTATCAAACAAAAAAAAACACATTATGATCATTGTTCAAGACACTTTTATCTGCAAGCCAGGAAACGCTTCAAAGCTTGCAAAAAAATTCAAGGAAGCAATGCAAGGCAACAGCGAGCTTGTAAACATCATGACCGACATGACCGGCCAGTACAACAAAGTGGTGATGGTATCAAAGTATGAAAACCTTACGGCCTACGAACAAAGCTGGGAAAAATATAAAGAAAATACCGAAGCCATGAAAAAAATGAACGACGCGATGGCGGGATATCAGGATATGTACTTGACCGGTTCGCGGGAAATTTACCAGGTTTGGTAAAACAGTTTAAGGTTCATTGTCTGCCGGCAGACGGTTGTTGAAATTTAATGTTTTTAAACACTGAAGTTTTGTCCAACGACTCCTTCGCAGAAGGCGTTTTAAATTCAACGCGCCAACGGCCAAAGACTAAAAGCCAACACCCACGATCCAAACCGAAAAATCTTCGATCTCAACACGAAAGAACAGAGGCTATCCCAATGAAGTTCCTGATACCCGAAAACATCTGTTACATCCAGAACAATCTCCGTCAGCAAGCATACAACTACGCACAGGATGTTATTTCCAAAGGCGGGACGGTGAGTTTCTTGCGGAAGACGTATTCCGATTACAACAAGCTGATCAAAGCCATTCACGACTTTTGTGACGCACAGGCAAAAAAGGAAAAACAACTGATCGAACAGCTCAACAAACCGATAAAACAATCACGTCCTTCAAAAACGAAGAAGTCAAAGGCTAAGGGTACCAGCAAATAATATCAGCGCCGCCTTTTCCGTCTCAGCCACGGATAGAAACCGTTGATAATAGATCAACCTGTTAACTGCGTATCGGGCATTAAATGCCTTCGCGTTTTGTTTGGTGGCATGCTCCCCATGTTTTCGTTGGCAGATTCGTGGTAAAACCCATATACAGAACAGACCGAGACCGGTTAGTTATTATGTAGACCCAGGCGACAAGAGCAATCTTAACCGAACGTATTGATCCAGCCTTGGGCCAGCAATCAGATTTTCCGGTCTTTTTGCAGGGCACGCCGGATCCCTGCCTGCCAGGCTAGCCTTCTTCCGGCAGGCAGGCTTCGCTCGCTGCTCGCCGACGCTCAATGCCGTGCTCAGGATTCAAATCGTGAGTGAAAGTGTTGGATTCGCCGGGACAACAATGATAACTGATTTACAAATTCCACAACGTCGAAATCCGGTAATCTCCGAATCCATTTAAACGTTGGTTCGGAACCGCTGTCGGTCCAGACGCACATGCGGGTATTGTTTTTTTGTTATCCCCCTGAACCAACATTCACAAATTATGGCAACAAAAGGCAAAACACGCGGACCAAAAGAAAGCAAGCATGTGAAGAAGACGTCGAAAGACGATCCGAAGTTCGAAACGAAACGTAAGCAGGTGGAGAAACATGTCGGCGCCGACAGGAAGCCATAGGAGGTATGGTCGGAGGTACGAGGTACGAAGAGGACCCCCTCGTACCTCCCGCCTCGTACCTCGTACTTAGTACCTCCCACCTCGTACTTACGAAGTCTCCTTAAAAACAAAAGCCAGCGCGAGGCTGGCTTTTGTGCGTCTATGCAATTGGAAACTATTTATCCATTTTCTTGAAGAAGATGAAATCACCTCCTTCGTCGCCGGCGCCCTGGATCACACCGTATTGGGGCGTAGTCGTTGTGTTATTGGTAACCGGATCGAAGATCCTTGAGAACAATGAAGTGCTCGTCATAAACACCTGCTCGTTTTCGTCCAGTGATTTCAGCAGGTACTTGATAAAGTAGCTTTCATCCGGCACTTCGGAAAGATTTCCGCTGGTCATGGCCTTGCGGCTCTTGTCGCGATAGATCTCGGAAAGTTTCAGGGTGATTGCAGCAGCATCGACACGCCTGGTCTTGAAGATACTTCCGCTGAAACAAGCGTCGGTTATCAGCAAAGCGTGTTTCGCCTTCATTGCGCCGATGTAGTCCTTGATCTGGCTGTTCGGGATCCATGCGCTGCGGCTTTCTTTTTTCGCATCTGAAGGCAGCCAGTATCCAAAACCGGTTTCTTTCTCATGATGGCCATGGCCCGCATAGAATATCAAGACATTGTCCTTTTCATTGACACGTCTGATCAGTGCATCGAATGCGTCGATCATTTGTTCCCGCGTCGGGTTTTTCAGAAGCTGTGTATTTTGCAGGGGGAACGCATACCTGGCGGTCAGCACCTGGTAAAGTTTCTCCGCGTCTTTTACAGGCTTATCCAGGGACGGCAAACCCGGACCATTGTATTGGTAATCGGACACGCCGATGATAAGTGCGTGGTACGTTGGAATGTTGCTGATACCGAGATCCGCGTATGTTGGTGCACGGTCTTCCATCGAGGCATTGATGACATTGATGGTGCGCGATTCGGTTGTGATCTCTCCACGCTCATTCTCAGCCACCATTTTGATTTCATTGGAGCCGGGATTCAGGTCGACCTCTTTATCGACAAAGTAAGTGAAGTTTGCCGCCTCGGGAGAGCCGGAGCTGTTTGTGACAGCGACCTGCATTCCGTTTTTCAAAAGGGTGACGGACTTAAGCCTCAGCTTTGCGTGAGATGCAATACCGATCTTCACAATGGCTTTTGTAGTCTCCACCGTTGTTCCGTGAGCCGGGCTCAACCAGGTAAACATCGGCGGCGCCGAGCTTGGCAATGTGCCGAAATCAAGTTTTACGGTATTGCTTCGACCGCTGATCGTCTGGGCGTGCAGCGCACTGGCAGCGAAAACAGCGACGATGAGAAAAGAAAAAACCCTTTTCATATTTTTAATTTACGATGATGATACGCATTTGATCCTTTTTCTCGCCGATCGAGAGATAAGTGACATACACACCTGCCGAAGGTTTCACGCCATTGTCTCCTACCACCTCCCAAACAACTTCATGATATCCCGCTGCGAGCTTCTTATTTAAGAGTGTTGATATTTTCTTGCCAAACAGGTCGAAAACCTCTAATTGAACTGGCTGTTGCGACGTCGACTCTGGAACACTGAAGGCAAAAGTTGCTTTGTCATCTAACGGATTCGGGAAAACCTCATGTAACAGGGGCGAATGAACCCTGATGTTATCCCGGATAAAGGCATCCTCCCCGTAAAGCACCATAAATTTACGTGATTTATTCTTATCAAACACGTAAGAGCTAAATCTTCGCATATCTACGGGGTACTGCCTGGTAACATCCCACAAAATGAGCTGTTTTGGGCTATTTCCGAAATATGAGTTGTCCCAACTAATTGTGACATTATCATAATCCGCGTTACTTTCAACGGAAAACTCCCAGATGTGGTTGTCGGCGGACGGGACGATATCCCTGGTGAAATAGCTGTCCAAAAACCGTTTTTCATGGTTCAATTCCAGGTACCTGAAGAATCTGGGAAGCGTGAAGTCATCAAACTTGTCACTTTGCTCGCTGGCATCCTTATTCATACCAACGCCGGCAAATGTATTCTTCATGAAACCGCTTTCGATGTTCAGGGTAACTTCCCAGTCTTCTCGATCGATCGGGTTGGTCTTATAGTCTTCATCCGTTCTCTTGCGGCCGGCAGAGACCCCTTCGTCGATGACAGGGAATTCAATGAATCCGCTGCTGCCTACATTCACAAATCCTCCGCCAAAGGCATTCAGCACAGAGCCTTCAACCCAGTTGCCGTTCTTATAGAGCTTCAGCGAACCAAGATTAACACCCAGGGCGCTGTTGTGTTCCAGGATGGTCGCCCATGACAGGTTGAAGGTATACGGATTTCCGATCTGGTTCCAACCCGATGTCATTGCCAGGCGGAATGGGCTGGCGGAGTTGGCTGGTGTTGTCGTACCGGCGCCGGTGAATACAGGCGTCGGAATCGTGGTGATTAGCCAGTAGCCCTTGCCGGGTTCGATAGTATTGTTTCCGGTCAATTCCTGGTTTTTGGTGCTTCCGCCCATATACCGGTACATCCGCCACTTTGTATTGTCATATGGACCAAGCTCTTCCCCGAACACGCCATTCACTGTATTATCCTCCAGTGAAAGCGGTACCGAGATGATATTGTAATTGGACACGTCCTTGCCAACGCTTGCGATTGGGATCCCGAAACCCTGGCTGGTGGTTTCCACCGCTACGGTCTTTGGCGTTGAGTATCCGCCAATGTTGTTGATATCCTTGGCATATATGACATACACGAGACCCAGGTTGCCAAATTGGTTTCCGGGGATTTCAATTGCAAAGTTATTTCCTCCGACGTTCGGCAGGTTCACCATCTCGATGTCGTTATCCAACGGATCTAGTATATCCCGGACTTTCTCTGCCTTGCCGTAATACACGATTGCGGATTGAACCCCGTTGACATCCGTGATGACAGCTGAGATCGTCACCGGATTATCCTTGACCACTTTAGCCACGGTGTTATCGGTTATTACAGGAGGGGCGGGAAGCGGCTCGGTCGTAACAGAGCCTGTCAACGGTTGTGACAGTCTGTAATTGATGTTACCGGATCCTGAGCCATTGAAAGCATAAATAGCGTAGTTGTAGGCGGTTGATGCGGCTGCGTCAACAATAGGCCATGATGTCTGACCTCCAATGAACATGATCTTGCCACCGCCCGGCATATCGCTGCCGACATTGTACACCTGGCCATCGACCGGACTTCCCGGCGTGGCGAATGGTGCTGCAATTCCGATGTATCCCGCAGGGCTTCCGGTTGCCGGAGTGAATGAAACTGTGTATGACTCGTGTGTTTTGTCGGAGAACGTCAAACCTGTTGGCTGTGCCGTTGGCTCCTGTGCAAAATTCGTGGTCGTAACAATGTCCTGTAGCGGTTCTGTCTCCAGGTAGTTCGTTGACGCACCGGTTCCGTTCATCGAATAGATCGTGATCCGGTAAGATGTGTTTTGCGAAAGGTTCGTCTGGAGGATTTCGGTTTCGCTTCCAAAGAGCACGACCTTCGCGTTACCCAGTATATCGTTCACGGAATATTCGACCCCATCCTGCGGGAGCACTGAAGGGGTGGTGTCGCCGCTGTTACGCAAGGCTATGTACCCGGTCGGGTTACCAGTTGCTGTCGCGAAAGTAACGACAAAAGATGTGTTCGTTACAGGGTCCGCCACGAATCCGGTCGGCTGCGCGAACGGGTCTGAAGCCAGAGTCAGGCCGGTGCCTTCAAGCGGGTCAGGCAACAGGTAATTCGTCGCCATGCCTGAGCCATTAAAGGCATAGACCCGGTAATGATACGTGATAGCACTGTTCAGTCCATCATCGATGACCGGAGTTCCATCTCCTGCCATTATCGCGGCGACCACGGCGTCTCCCAGAATATCTCCGTCCTGATAGGCCGTATAGTCTTCTGGTGTGGAAACAGGTAATGACCCTTCTTTTCTTAGCACGATAAATCCGTCAACGGGCTCCGAACTTGGCTCGACGATGAGTTCCAGCGAACTGCTTGTTCGTGATCCGACGGTCAAATTCACGGCCTGGTAGACCGGTTCAGCGGCGGGCGCAGTTCCGGTTGTTGCGATGATTCCTTCCGCGTAGTTGAGGAGGTAATTGATTGAACCCTGGTTTTCGTTGTACGCGTAGACCCGGTAGTGATAATTCGTTCCCGGGATCAGTCCCGCGTCGTTGAATGACGTGAGTGGACCGACGTAGGCGACAACGCCGTCACCGAGAAGCGATCCCACTGTGTAAAAGCTTTCATCGACGGGAGATCCTGTGGGATAAGCGCCCTGGGCACGGATAGCGATGTAACCTGAAGGGGCATTTGCCGCAGCATCGAACAGCACAGTCAGTGACGTATTCTGCGGCGAATCTCCCCGTACATTGGTCGGAGGGCTCAATGGTTCTGAGGCCCGGCTTCCCAGCGTCTGCACCGCCCCGCCAGTGAGCGGGTTGTATTGCAAATAATTTGTCGAGGCGCTGTTAAGGGCGGTATTAAATGAATAGATCCTGTAGTAATAGTTAGAACCCGGAAGCAAGCCATAGTCGTCAAAGAAGGATGAGTTCCCTATGTATGCAACCACGCCATCGCCCAGGCTCTGCCCGACTTCATAGGCCATTCCGTCCGCGGGGTCGCTTGTCGGCAACGATCCTTCTTTCCGGATCGCAATGTACCCATTGGGATTGCTAACGGCGAGGGTATATGATATCGTCGCGGAATTCTCGCCGACATTGGTAAACGCGAAATTAGTTGGCTGGTTAGCCGGCTCGCTGGCGCGGGTAGAACCAATACCCAAAAGCGCATAAGCTTCAAGGTAGTTGGTGATTCCACCACTGCCATTGAATGAATAGATCTTGTAGTAGTAATTCGATGAAGCCGACAACCCCACCTGATAAAATCCAGGGGCATCGCCAATATACACTACCGTCGCATCGCCAATCGTTTGGCCGGTTAAATATGCTGTCCCATCGACCGGAGCCGATGAAGGATAGTCTATGGCGCTGCGAAGGGCGATGTAATTTTCGGCATTTCCATTTGTGTCTGTAAATGAAACGAAATAAGAGTTGGTTGTTACCTGCCCGATCGTGAAGTCCGAAGGCGGCTCGGAGGGTTCCACTGCCAGGGTTGTTACCGACCCCTCAAGCGGGTTTGCGGTCAGGTAGTTCACGGATTCATTCGAACCGTTGAACGCATAGATCTTGTAATAATACGCGGTCCCTGCGCTCATGCCGTCGTCCACAAAGCTCGTTGTCGAGGCGGCCAGTATTTGAACAACATATGCGTCACCGAGGTTGGCCCATACACCATAAGGATTAAAATCCTCCGGGTCTGTAGTAGGCGCTGACAGCTCTTTTCTCACAACGAGGTATCCGCCCGTCGCATCCTCGCTTGCGGTAAATCCGATCGTCGCCGTATTCGCTGTCCTGGATATTACTGCGAAGCCGGTTGGTTGTGTCAAAGGCTCCGGTGCCGCGGCTGTTCCCCCCGTTTCCACAGTTCCCGACAGCGGGTTTAATAAATAGTTGAAAGAGCCATCGAGCTCATTGTAAGAATAAACTCTGTAGTAATACAATGTTCCAGGCGCCATGCCGGTTTCGGTAAAGCCGAGACCACTGCCAACGTAGGCGACCACAGCGTCGCCGATCTGTTGTCCGGATGTATATGCGGTTTGATCAACCGGAACATCGGCGGGATAGTCACCCGTGCGGCGCAGCACGATATAACCTGAAGGAGCATCCGTCGCCGCGGTGAACTGCACGCTGAAGGATGTATTCGAGTGCAGTGTCGAGGTGAAGAGCGTTGGAGGATTTGCAGGCTCGCTCGCCTGCGCTCCCGAAGTCACCACGGGTCCGCCAGACAATGCGGCACCCAGGGATTCAAGGTAGTTTATGGAGGCATCAGTCGCAGCCTGGTTGAAGCTGAAAACCGAATAGTAGTAATTCGAGGCAGGAAGCAGTCCGTAATCGGTGAAAGCGTTGGAAGGTCCCATGTATGCGACTACACTGGTGCCAAGGCTCTGGCCAACGGAATAAGCGGTTCCATCGACCGGTTCCGATGCCGGCAACTCGCCCAGCCGTCTGATGACGAGGTATCCACTAGGCACGGTTGTGGCATGATCGAATGAGATGTCGACGCTCGTATTGGTTGGCACGCCAAAGACAAGGTTCGATGGAGGATATGGTGGTTGCGCTGCGCGCGTCGAAGCATAGCCTGACAACGGAGCCGACAGCAGGTAATTCGTAGTTGAACCGGATCCGTTGACCGAATATATTTTATAGTAATTGGTCTCACCTTCCGACATGTCTATCAGCGTTAAAAAGATTGGCGCCTGGGCGTAGGCCATTACATAGGCGTTACCCAACCCTTCACCTACTGGATATTCAATGCCGTCAACCGGATCAACGGAAGGATAGCCATAGGGGCTTCCCAGTATGAGATATCGTTCGACATTTCCCGTTGCCGCCGTGGCGGAGATATCATAGGAAGAACCGGTTACTGCGCTGACCGCAAATCCGGAAGGCTGACGCTGGGGTTCGGCCGCCAGTGTCTGGGCCGAGCCCACGAGTGGGTTTGTCACCAGGAAATTGACTGAGCTTCCCTCCCCGTTGAATGCATATATCTTGTAGTAGTAGTTCGCGCTTGCGGCGAGGCCAACATCGGTGAACGCCATAGTTCCAGCAGGCAGTATCTGCGCCACAACGCCGTCACCCAGCAATGTTCCCTGTGTATAAGGTGTAAAATCGACCGGATCTGTTGTAGGTTCGGAATCCTGTTTTCTGATTACAATATAGCCGCCCGTCGCATCGGCGCTCGGGCTGAAGTCGATCGACAGAGAGTAATCGGTTTTTGCGACAACGTTAAATCCATAAGGCTGTGAAGCGGGTTCGGTTGCAGGCGCAGTGCCATTGGTTAAAACCTCTCCTGGCAGGCCGGTCAGGAGATAATTTATGGATCCCGTTCCCTCGTTATAAGCATAAACCTTGTAGTAGTAATAGGTTCCCGGGGTCATTCCGGACTCGCTGAAGCTTTGGGAAGATCCGACATATGCAACGGTGCCATCGCCGATCACCTGCCCTGCGCCATAGAAATTATGATCCACCGGATATCCGGTTGGATAGGACCCCGTCGCTCTCAGCACAATGTAGCCGGTAGCATCCGGGGATGCGGTGTAATGCACAGAGAACGACGTATTTGAAAGTTCCGTAACGGAAAAAGAAGTTGGCGGACTTGTTGGTTCTGCCGCCGCGGTGCCCTCTGTAGTTAATGCTCCTGTCAGCGGGGCGGTTGTCAGGTAGTTTATCGATTCGTTGGTGTATGCGTGGTTGAGAGAATAGATGCTGTAATAATGTGCCGTTCCAGGGGTAAGGCCGTAATCCGTGAAATTATATTCGGTCCCCACATAGGCCACGACTGCATCACCTAACTGCTCTCCGATCGAATAGCCGGTGGCGTCGGCGGGGTTTGATGTCGGTGGCGAGCCTGCCCTTCTCAACACGATGTATGCCATCGGATAATCGCTTGCGGGCGAGAAATAAACCTGGGCTGAGGTTGTAGTGACATTGCTGAAGCCAAAGCCATAAGGCTGGAAGGATGGCTCTGTCGCCAGTGTATGTGCGTACCCTGTCAACGGGTCTGTCTGAAGATAATTGGCGGAATAATCGGTCCCGTTGAACGAGAAGATCTTGTAATAGTATGCCGTTCCTGCAGCCAGGCTGTATTCCTCGAACCCGGCAACGCTGCCAATATATGCAACATAGCCGCTGCCGATAGAACTACCTACACTGTAGGCCTGTCCGTCCTGCGGATAATATTCTTCGGGATATGTAAAACGAAGAGCGATATAACTTTCGGGCTGATCCAGGGCCGGCTCAAACTGAACACTATACGAGCTTGAGGTGACGTTCAGGTAGGTAAACGCCGTGGGCTGGTAGGCAGGTGACGATGCCATAGGATATGTTGTCACCGATCCTGTGAGTGGATCTACCTGTCTGTAATTAGGCGTCGATCCATCAAAGTAAAAAGAATAGATTTTGTAATAGTATTGGGTGGAAGGTTGACGTTCCGCCTGGCTGAATGACACATCAGGTCCGGCATATACGACAACGCCATCGCCGATCGCCGTGCCAACAGGATATACCTCACCGTCGAGCGGCTCAGCAGTTGGTTCGGAACCTTCCTTCGCTATTGCGATGTACCCTGTCACCGGCCCTGAGGCAGCGGTGAAAGAAACGGTGTACGACGTGGCGGTCAGATCCGAATAAGCAAAGTCTGTTGGTTGGGAGGTCGGCTCGGTGTTTTGCTGGTTTCTCCAAATAGAGAGTGTGTTTTGTTCGTTGTGCGTACCGATAATATCGACCATGCCGTCGCCATCGATATCGGCAATTTTAACGTCATAGGTTTTCGCGCCGGAGTACAGGCCCGTGTGTGTGAACTGCGAAAGACTTCCACCCACGGTTGTGTTATTCTGAAACACGGAAATCTTGGCATCGACTTCATTCGCCACGACAATATCGGGCTTTCCATCGCCATTGACATCGCCGAGCGCCAAACTGTAAGGGTAATTGCCCGTGCCGTGTCCGTATGCATTTTCGAAGCTGATCTGTCCGACAGAGCCGATGTTCCGGTAAAGGTAGATCGTATTCGAGAGCGCGCTGGTAGCAGCAATGTCCTGTTTACCATCGAGATCCAGGTCACCGATCACGGCGAAATGAGGAGCGCTTCCCGTGCCCAGGGCAGTCGCGTATGTGAAGGATGATGCATCTATCGATCCTAGCGTTGACGTATTTCGGTAGAGCATCAAACTATTGTTGTCTCTGTTAACGGCCGCAATATCAGGTTTCCCATCGCCGTCAAGGTCTCCGACAGCAAGAGACATCACCAGTGTTCCGACGTAAAAATCGACCCTCGGCTCGAAATTGATCGATCCCGGGCTCGAAGTGTTGTGCATTACTGAGAAGTTGTAACCCACGTAGTTCGAAAACGCGAGGTCAGCTTTTCCATCCTGATCAAAATCTTCGAATTTAAGCCCAAAGATCGGGTTGGTACCGGTGGAAAAAGTATAGGGACCATCCAGTGCGACGTTGCCGGGTGTGCTGATGTTGCGGTAAATGCTGACGGTATTGTCGTCGTAATTATTTACGGCGACATCCAGCATTCCATCGGCGTCGGCATCACCCAATGCAATTGACTGCGGGGCGTTCGCTGTGCTATAGTTACCACCTACGACGAGTGAATTTGCATCGATCACGCCCGGGGTTCCGTTACCGCGAAAGATTGAAAGGATATCACTGTCATAATTCAGGAACACCACATCGGTTTTGCCGTCGCCATCCATGTCAGCGGTTTCAAAGAGATGAGGGTATGTGTAAGTGCCGTATGTGAAATTTGTTGCAAACCCGTTTGCCGTGATATTCGCTGCCCCGGCGAATGTAGGTATAAATGGCATGTCGGAATATGCTATCAGGCCATCTGAGGTAACGCTGATCGGCTCATAGGTCGCGCCCAGGGGAACCTGCACCTGGAGCTCGTTCGGCGTACCAGATAAAACCGCTGCCCTGGTGTCTCCGAAGTAAACGATATTCTGGCCTGTGTCCGGGTTGAAGTTTTCACCATAAACGGTGACCGTGCTGCCGATATTTCCGGCAGCGGGAGCGAACCCGTTGATCGCCAGCAGCGGTAAGGTTGTGACCGAACCAGACAATGGATCAGTCAGCCTGTAGTCGATCACAGTGCCATCGGTATAGAAGGAATATATCTTGTAATAATAGGTAGTACCCGGGGTGCGCGGGCCCGAATTGAATCCTAATTCATTTGCCGCATAAACAACCTGACCATCCGCCAGGACTTGTCCGGTGGAGTAAAAAATGCCATCCTCCGGTGTGGAAGTTGGCTCCGAGCCCTCTTTTGTGATGACAATATATCCGGATACCTGTCCGATCGCAGCGGTATAGCTTACAGAGTAGTTGTTAGTCGCAATATTGGTGAACAATAGGTCGGTCGGCTGCGCCACCGGTTCGTTGCTCTGGATATTTCTAAACACCGAAATCTTGTCGTCGGCGTGATGCGTGGCGAGAATATCACTTCTCCCATCGCCATCGAAGTCGGCAATATTCACGTCATAGCTGTATGCGCTTGCGTTGAATTCAATGCCCGTAAAATCACCGAGGTATCCCCCAGGGGTGGTATAGTTCTGAAGTACATAGATCCTGGTGTCGGCCTGGTGAGCCACGACAATGTCGGGCTTGCCGTCTCCATTGACGTCACCGATCCTGACGCCCGAAGGCGCTCCGAATGTAGGATGGCCGATGACATCGCTGTTATAATTGATTTGTCCCGGTGTATTGTTATTTCTGTAAATGAAAAGGTTATTGCCACCCGAATTGGTAACAACGAGTTCAGGCATACCATCGAGGTCAACGTCGCCGAGTGCCACGAAATTCGGCGAAGTTCCGGCGCCCAGCACAGGGCCGGACGACATTGACGTAAAGTCGATGGTTCCGATGGTACTCGTGTTCCTGAAGATCCGGATGGAATTTTCGTCCGGGTTCACCACTGCTACATCCGGTTTCCCATCGCCGTCCATATCTCCAACGGCAAGGCTGTTGGGAGAAACGCCCATGTAATAGTCAACTGCGGATTCAAAGCTAATTCCGCCTCCCTCTGAAATGTTGTGAAAAAGCGACAGGCTGTAGCCGTAGTAGTTCACGATCGCAAGATCCGCTTTGCCATCGAGGTCAAAATCCTCAAAAGCCAGACCGTCGTCCGGGTACTGTCCCGTAGAGAAGGACCACGGGCCCTCAAATGATATGGCCCCGCCGTTAGATGTATTGCGATAAACATACACCGTGTAATCATAATTATTCGTCACCGCGATATCCAGCCGGCCGTCACCATCGGCATCGCCCAATGCCACTCCCCTTGGGCTTGATCCGGTGCCGTATACCGCATCAAGGGAGAATGTACTGGCGTCGATGGCTCCTGTCGTTGAATTATTCCGGTATATAGAGAGATAGTTGCTGCTTGTATTCACAACGACAACATCCGTCTTTCCGTCTCCATTGATATCACCGGTGGCCGTCGCGGTGGGATTTCCATAAGTTGAATAAGGTACATTACCGGCGAAGGAAGCGCTATTCATGTTGACTGCGCCGGGGAAGGTGACAACGAAGGGTTTGTCGGAGTACGCGGTCTGAGTTCCGTGCGTAACCGTGATTGGTTTATGGGTGGCGCCAACGGGCACAATCACGTGCAACTCGGTCGAAGTTCCCCCAATAACAGAAGCTTTCGTATCACCGAAGTAGACTATATTGAATGCAGGATGTTCTTCCGAGAACTGTGTACCATAGATGGTGACATTTGTCCCGATATTTCCGCTTGCAGGAGAGAAGCCTGTAATGGCTGGCAGCGGCAAGGTTGCGACGGATCCGGATAACGGCTCGACGACCCTGTAGTCAATCATCCCCGCGCCGTTGTCATAAAAAGCATAGACCTTGTAAAAATATGTCGTGCCCGGCGAAAGTCCGCTCTCGAAGAATGATGTCTCATTCGCTGCGAGAACAACCCGGCCATCCGCCAGCACCTGGCCAGCGGAATAGAAGGTGCCATCAATGGGTTCCGAAGTCGGCTCAGCGCCTTCTTTGGCAAGCACGAGGTACCCGTTGACCAATCCTACTGCCGGGGCAAATGACCCGGAGAAATAAGATGAAGTCACGGTGCTGAATTGCAGATTCGAGGGTTGCGCAACCGGCTCGATGCCCTGCAAATTCCTCCATATCGAAAAAGAGTTATTCTCGTTATGGGTCGCCAGCAGGTCGGTCCTGCCATCTGCGTCGATATCGGCCGTCCGCACATCGTATATTTTGCCGGGCGCGGAGAAATCCGTGCGGCTGAAAACGTCAACGCTTCCGCCATTCTGGAAAACGGAAATCAGGTTGTCCACCTGGTGGCCAACAACGATATCGGGCTGGCCGTCGCCGTTCACTTCTCCGATGGTGACGCCATAGGGGTACGATGCGGTCGCGTGCTGATAGATACCGCCACCGAAATCAATGGTTCCCGGCGTGCTCGTGTTTTTGTAAATATAGATCGTGTTATTGTATGTGTTGGCAACGACAAGCTCAGGTTTGGCGTCCGCATCCAGGTCCCCCATCGTAATAAAGTGAGGACCCGCGCCTGCAGAAAGCGTGGGAGTCAGCTCAAACGAACTGGCATCGATCACCCCGTAGGACGAAGTGTTTCTGAAAACGGTGACTGTGTAGGCGTCGCGGTTGGCAATGGCAATATCCGGTTTCCCGTCGCCGTCCAAATCGCCCGCCACCAGCCCCTGCGGGTTCGCACCATAGTAATAATCGACGCGCGTGTTGAAATTGATCGCGCCCGGGCTGCCTACGTTTTTCATGACCGAGAAAGTGGCATCGCCGGAGTTCGTAAACGCCAGGTCCACTTTACCGTCAAGGTCAAAATCCTGGAAAGCCAGACCCGTTACTGGATAATATCCTGTTGAATATCCGTAAGGGGATTCGAACGACACGACGCCGGGTGAGCTTAAGTTACGGTAGATATATACGGTGTTGTTGCCGTAATTATTGATAGCGATGTCCAGGCGTCCGTCACCATCCGCGTCGCCCAGTGCAACTCCCTGAGGAGTTGCTCCCCCGCTGAATGCGGCTACATGCGTTACCGTGGCGCCATCAATAGCACCAGGCGTGCTCGTATTGTGATAGACCGATATCAAATTGTCGTTATAGTTAACCACAACCACGTCCGTCTTTCCGTCATTGTCGACATCACCCGTTTCGAAAACAACGGGCCCGGAATACGTTCCATAGGGGAAGTATGAGGCGAACGAGCTGCCGTCCATGTTGGCGGCACCCGCGAAGGTTGGCGTAAAAGGTTTGTTCGAATATCCCGTCCGGCCGTTCACCGTGACGCTTACACGTTTGTAAGTTGCGCCGGCGGGAACCTTCACGTAGAGCTGTGACGTGTTTGGCACAGCCAGGACCTCCGCCCGTGTGTCGCCAAAGTATACGATGTTTTCGGAAGCATTTCCGCTGAAATTCTCCCCATAGATCGTGATGTTCGATCCGATGTTTCCGGCTTCCGGAGACAATTGGGTGATCTTTGGAAATGGAGGAATCGTGGGGGCGATTGCATACGGGGCGATCGCCATGCGTCCGTTAACTGTAACCGTTACCAGCCCGTCCGTTGCGCCCACTGGAACAATCACATTAATGTAATCGGTGGAGTTTGAGACAATCGTAGCCTGAACCCCGTTAAACTGAACCAGGTTCTCATAGGAGTAAATGCTGAAATTCGACCCGTAGATGGTCATCGTCTCCCCCATCGTACAGTAATAGCATGTAAAGCCGGTGATCAGGGGATCGCCACCGTCGGGATAATAGATATAATTATCGTAGGCAGCTGCGCCATTTTCACCGGCCGCGCCGGCGACATAGATACTCCCACCGATTGTTTGAGGGCTATAATTATATTTCTTGACAGGGAGACTGCTTCCCTGGCTCCATACATTTGTGACTGGATTATAGATATACATTGCTTCCGAGTGGATGCCGTTCTGCACACCGCTGATCAGGTACAAATACCCGTTCAGCGCGGTGATTCCGGCACCGGATGCCGCAACAGGGGCATCCGCTATGGAAGACCATGTGTTGGATTGGATGTCGTATACAAACCCAGTGGCTACCGGGCTGCCATTGCTGCCCCCAACCACGTAAATTTTTCCGTCGATCGCGGCAGCCGAAGACATGCTCCATTTTGCATCCGGCAACGACGCAACATACTCCCATGTATTTGTATAGGGATTATACCTTTCAACGGAACTAAGCGGTACACATGCGCCGCAGTGTGACGTTCCGCCAGCGACGTAGATCATCCCATCGTAGGCCGCCGCTGCAAAAGTCGCGCGTGGCTCATTCATGCCGGCGACCGAACTCCATTCGTTGGTACTGACATCGTAGACCGCAACCTGGTTTGTCACGCCGCCATTGCAATCTGAATTGAGACATCCGCCGATCAGATAAAACTTCGAGCCGATTCCGACAGCCGAACCGTTGGCGCGCGTGGTGCCGGGAAAGTTTGCTCCCTGGTACCAGTAACCCAGGTTCGGATCATAGATCTCCGTCACGTTGTTTCCCACACCTGCGGCAACGATGAGCTTATTATCCGCTGTTGCGACGTAGGAATATTGGCGGTAATAGATAGAGTTAGCCATCGAATACCAATATCCGTACCCCACCTGTGCCTGCGTGGCGATTGACGATGCCATCAAAACAAGAATCGTCAGGGATAGAATTGCCAATCGTCTGTGAGAAGAGTAAGCTTCCCGGATCATAAGCAGTTTATTTTAATGTGACTTTAGAGACCAATCGTTGAAAGCGAAATGTGTGTTGTCGTATATTTTCCCGCGGTCCGGGTTTCATTTATCCTTGTGGTTCCGGAGGTTCGGGCAGCGGATCCGGGTTGTCGGGGCCCTCTTCGGTCGGCATCATCAGATAATAGACCGCGCCACCGGCTACCAGTACGGGCAGCATCTTCAGCAGGAAGTTTCCTTTTTTCCTGATGATAAATTGATGGCTTACGAGCGTGCCGGATTCGGAGACCAGCTTGATCTGGTAATCGGATCCTTTGGCAGTCGATTTGGGAATTGTAAAAGTGTGCGTTCCATAATTGGTGATGGTGCCGATGGGAAATATCGATTGACCACCTTTTAACAGCTCAAGGTTGACGCTCTCGCCAACCTTGCCTCCTCTCCACTTGAGCTTCATGGATTTTCCGCGTTTGTATTTGTGCCCTACCGAGCCATCGGCAAACGCGAGGGCTGGGGCGATCACTTCGCCGCGGATCTCGAAGGTGACCTCACCCGTAAAGTCCTGAAGCTCGCTTTTGGCGTCCCACTCTATTCGCTTACGCAGTCCGGGCGTGACCGCAGGGCCGACGTCACCGGTAACAAACACGAGCGGGGTTGAAAAGTTGTTCGTCGACGCGTATAACTGCAAACGGAACTTCTGACCTTCGCCGGCTTCGGCGATGTCGTAGGTGATGACCACCTTTTCCTTGTTGATTACAGTTGCATTGACGTTTTGGATCCGTTGGGATAGGGCAGGCAGTGAAGCAAAGCTCACTAACAGCGCCATAATGATAACCAGTCGCATAAAGGGATTCTCCAGGTATTTAATCAATTATACGAAAACACGCTCGAATAACCAATATGTGCGGTGAAGGGGGAAGAAGTAACCTTTTTTCCGAAAAAATATAGTTTTATTCTTCGAAAGTGAGGTAAAATCACCCCTAAGAGCGTCCAGACTCTTTTAGCCGTTACAACATCTGGTACGGGCAGCTTCGCAAAAATGTACGTTTAATCCGAGAATCCGAAGATTATAAGTAAAGGTTTTGGTTTTTTTTGTGCGCAGATCGGTTGCCGGTTGCCGGATTCCAGACGCCGGGCAAAGTTTTCAAGTTTCAGGTTTCAAGGTGTTCAAGTTCTCCGTACCTCAGCAATGAAAAAAAAGAATCACTCTCGGTAAGCCGTGTACTCAACATAGATACCAATCCAGGCTAAAGGCCAATAGCCAACACCCAATAGCCGATGCCGGTTTTGCGTGTTATAGTGGAGAGTGGGCTTCACCGATAATTTAAGGTCGTAGATATCTCAAATCGTCGATCGGAATCGAAAATCATTTCACCGCGCAAATGGTTTCAAGTTTCAGGTTGTTTCAGGTTTCAAGGTGTTCAAGTTCTCCGTACCTCAGCAATGAAAAAAAAAGACTCGCTCCCGGTGAGCCGGGTACTCAACATAGATACCAATCCAGGCTAAAGGCCAATAGCCAACACCCAATAGCCGATGCCGGTTTTGCGTGTGTTATAGTGGAGAGTGGGCTTCACCGATAATTTAAGGTCGTAGATATCTCAAATCGTCGATCGGAAATCGAAATCATTTCATACGAATCCAGGCCAAAGACCAATGGCCAACACCCAATAGCCGAACGACAATCGAGCATTTCATAATGCAACGGATTAAAGTTAATAGCGCACCTATTTTTTGATTTCGGCAATTGTGCTTTTCAGTAAATGAAGATCTTCCTGCATTTTATTGTTCTGTTCCTGCAACGCTTCGATGACCTTGTTTTGCTGGATAATGTATAACGTAAGCTCCTCGATCTTTTCCAGCATTTTGTTGTTCATCTCTCCAACCTTCCATCCATTTCTAATAATATTCTTTGCATCCGGAACGCCAGGAAGGTGCTTGTTCTCGTCGATGAATTTTTCCAGCGCTGACAACGGCAGAAGCTGGTAGTCTTTTTCGAAAACGTAGTCGGCCGGCACATCAACGACAACCTGCACTTCTTCCGCTTTGATCCGCCCGTTCACGGTGAGCCTGTAGTCGGCCGTGAAAGTGCCGATCCCGACGTTGCCGCTGGTCATGTTGATGTTCAGGCCCCGTGTGCCCGAATTCCAGTCTGCAAGGTAGAGAACGTCCGTCGCGCTGGTCCAGATTCCGGCTGCAACGGATCCTCCGGTTAATTTTAACTGCTGTCCTGCCTGATTGATCTCGAGCTTTGCTCCGGGAGAAGTCGTCCCGATACCGACATTTCCTGACGTTACCCTCAATCCACCTCCCTGTATATCGACATAGCTTTTACCATAGGCTGAACCAGGATATAATATGATTCCGGTTTCAAAATTTAGCCTTAGCTGCTGATAGTTCGGCGCCGCCCACGGTCCGGCAGTGCGGTAAATCCCGTAATCCAATCGCGACGGGTTATACCACGTTATGCCGTCGGGCTGGTCGGTGCCATCATTGAGGTTATTGAAGGTGATTTTTGCATTGGGGGACGTCATGCCGATCCCCAGATTTCCCCTCATATAAGTGTTGCCGTATCCATCAAGTGAAAACGTGGAGAACCACCCCGCGCCCCAATATGAATTGTAGCCAACCTGGAATTCGGACGTATATTCGTCGCCCATATTAATCCGCAGTCGGGTAAAGTCGCCGTCTGTGTCAGCGCGATAGATGGAAGTATAATCGCTGTTGGATCCAAAGGTTGGATGATTGAACGAAATCTCTGTTCCATTCCATGTTTGGCTCCTGGCGCTCAACACGATCAACAGCATGAACAGTGTCGGTAAGTATTTTTTCAACAGATTCATAATGTAAAATTTATGTTTGGCTAATGTTTTATAGTTTGTTTCAATTCCAATATTTCCTGCTTCAACGCGTCATTCTCTTTCTTCATTTCAATTAGATACAGCGTCAGCTCTTCGATCTTCTCGAGAAGCTTATTGCTCATTTGTCCGACGGTCCAGCCGTTTTGTTTTATTTCTTCCGCCGATGGAATGCCGGGCAGATGTTGATGGTCATGGATGTATTCTTCAACTTCTATTAATGGCCGTAGGTCATAGTTTTCGCCGAACACGTAGTCGGCCGGGACGTCTACGAGAACTTTTACTTCCTCGGCCGAAATTTTTCCGTTCACGTTAAGGGCATCATTCAATGTTCTGGTACCGATGCCGACGTTTCCCATAAAGTAAGCTGCGCCGGAAGTTTGAGTGTCTTTGGTGCCACTCCAGCCATTGGAGTTGACGTCAGGCTCCACCATGACTTTCGGGTAGTGCGAAGGGCCGTTGATCTCGTTAAACGGCAGGCTATTTTGTACGCCGTCGTAAACCACAGGATCCACATTCACGGCAGCGGAGTAATGATAGGTTGTCCCACCGCCTCTGAGCCAGATGATGATCCTGCTGGTGGAATTAGCCGGAGTTGCATCCCGCCATCCTGCGATAAACGTTACCTGGCTTGACGTAATGAACGGTTCGATAAAAGAAGCACCATGTCCCCAGTTCGTCACATGATAACTAAACTTGCTCATCAGCGCCCCGCGCCAGTAGCTGTTCTGATGGAAATCCGGACGGCCGATCTGAAGTTCGGTTGGACGACCGGTCGGCCAGTTGCCATCAACCCAGGTGACGGGATAATATTTATCAAAGTCACCACCTACGGTAATCGTACCTGACGCCTGCGCATTTGTCATGTTAACCCATGACAGCAACAGGATGCCGAAGATTGCAATAATGCCGATACGGCCTACTATATTTTTTTTCATACGATGATCAATAATGGGTTTAACGGTTATGAAGCACGATCATTCTTGTTACGAGCTGACGGTCTGCAAGCCGGGCGTGAATGATATAGACCCCAGCGGGAAGCTCTTTTGTGGAGATCGCCTTCTGCGATTCTCCTTTCCTAAACTGGTCGAGGATCGCCGTCTTGCCGGAGATCGTGTAAACGATCAGCGGTGCATCAGCTTCCGCAGGTTCTTCCAGCTCCACGGTTACCTGGTCATCGGCCGGGTTCGGATAATAGGCAAGCCTGGAATTGGACGACATCGCCTGCTGCTCCTCGCATGGCAGCCTCGCGACCGTCGAGCCACAAGGATCGGGCGGTGTGCAACCGGAGCTTGTTGTGATGGTATACGTCGCAGTTGCACTGCAGCCCGCACGGTGATCCGTAACGGTGACCCAGTAAGTGCCCGGCTCATAGACATCAATGGAGCTTGTATATTCTCCTGTGGACCACGTATAACTGTATTGTACCATCACATTGGTGCGTCCTCCCGAATAACCCGGGCCGATGGTGGCTGACAATTGCACCAACGTTCCGGGACAGGAGGATGATGCGGAACTTGAAATGCCGACTTCAAAACTCGAATGATTGATGAACGCGTTACTTTGCAACGTTGTGGACGAGCACCCGGCGGGGTTCGTAACCCGCACATAATATTTCCCCGCATCCGTCACGGTCAATGACCTTGCACTTGAGTAAGGCGAATCATCCTTATACCAGGTGTACGACGACCCGGGACTTGCTGTCAGCGTGGCACCTATGTTATCGGAACATGGACTGAGGGTAGACACCGGCTCCATCGTGATGGAAGGGCGGTTATCCGTAACTGTAAAGTTGCTGCTCGTAGCGCTGCATCCATTCGCATCCGTAATGCGCACCCAGTAATTTCCGCTCCCTGTCGCGGCGATACTTTGCGTAGTCTGACCATTGGACCAGTAATAGGAGGAAGCGCTTGAGGAGGTTAAGGATGGCATTGTCGCGCAAATGACTGATGAGCCAGTGATGGATGGCGCCGGCGGGTTATTATACAATGAAACGTTCACTGCATCACTGGTTGACGTACAGCCATTGGCCGTAACCGTAACCGAGTAGGAGCCCGCTGCCGTCACCAGAATTGACTGGCTCGTAAGTCCATTGGACCATTGATACGAGGAGCCGGCGCTCGCTGTCAGCGAAACCGAACCGCCCGGGCAGAAAGTCAACGGCCCACTGGCGTCTGGCTTCGGCGTGCGATTGACCACGAATGATTCTGTAACATCCGGGGCGGCATTGAAATTCGAGTTGCCTGCCTGGGATGCTTTGATGCTGGCATCGCCGGCCCCCACAATGGTCACCAAATTGCCGTTCACTACCACTACGGAAGGGGTTAAGCTTGTGTAAGACACTGCCAGGCCTGAGCTTGCAGTAGCGTTCACGTTGAAGGAGCCCTCACCGCATGTTTTATTGGGGATGTCGGGAAAGTTGATTGTTTGATTCGCCCGGATGGTCACGATCTGTTCAGCCGTACCTGAATTGTAATTCGCGTCGGCGGCGACGGATGCTTTTACTTTTACGGTGCCGGCCCCGGTTAACGTCAGCGTCGATCCGCTCACGGTTGCAGAGCCTGTTTGATTTTCGACCTGGTAAGTGACCGCGCCTGTTGATCCCCCTTTATCGACAGTCAGATTGATCGTGCCATTGATCGGCCCGTTGTCTATGGACGTGAAAGTAACAACCGGGTCAGCTTTGACGATATCGACGCGGACAGCCGGAACGTTGGATATTGTGATCCCGGCATTGCCGGGGGCGGTGCTGGTGACATAACAGGTATAATAACCTGCGTCGGAAAACGTAACATTGGTTTTGGTGAAAACAGCGTTCGACGGGGCGCCGCCGTTCCATTTGTACACATTGGCTGATCCGCCGATTGTTCCGTCGATCACAACTGTTCCGCCGTAAGGGACAGTTTTTGTCGAAGGCGAAATGGTGTATCGTTGGGTCTGGCCATTGAAGGTCGCTGGCTTGGGGCTGATTGCTTCAATGTCCGAAAAATCCAGCAAGTTCTCATGGATAAATAGCAACGTCAGTCCTGTGGGCATTGCAGGCAAGGCACTGAGCAAGTTCCTGCCGCAATCAAGTTTTTTCAATCCGGCTGGTAACGCAGGCAAACCCGTCAGGCTATTCGAATAAACGTGCAGCTCGGTCAACGTTGACGGCAGGGACGTTATCGACGAAATGCTGTTGACGCCTATATTGATATAGGTCAATCCTTCGTGCAGGGCGGCCAGGGTACCAGTGAGACGATTGTTCCAGAAGTCGATCCGTGTTAAAGTAGATGGCAGTGCCGGCAAATTTTTGATTGAGTTATTACGGCAGGAAAGCTCAGTGAGTCCCGTGGGAAGAGGCGGCAACCCTGCCAGGCTTGAATTGTTATCAGTGGTTAGCGTGGTCAGGCTGTTGGGTAAAGTTGCATTGAACGATGTTATCTTATTATAAGAGCAGTCAAAGATTTGTACGGCGGCCGGGACAGAGCTAATGCTGACAATGTCGTTGTTGCCGCATCTGACATCCACAAGTGTGGACGGCCAGGTCGAAGGCAGGTTGACAATATCATTGTACTCGCACCTCAGGTTTACCAATGAAGAAGGCAACGAACCCAATGAGGTTAATCGATTGGTAGAACAGTAAAGGTTTTTTAGCGATGACGGCAATGATGGTAATGATGTCAACCAGTTACCGGCACAATCGAACGTTTCCAGTGTGCCAGGAAGTGTGGGAAAATCGCTGAGCCTGTTGCTTTGGCACGTGAAGCTGATCAGCCCGGATGGAATTGGCTCGGGCCTAAACCCGTGACTCTGTGAATTCACGCTGCAGTCTAATGTGGTTACGCCCGCTGGCAGGCCTTCAAGATCGTACAAATTATTGTATGATACGTTGACCGTTTTTAAGCTCGCCGGCATCTGCGGCAACCACGTCAGGTTGTTGCGGCTGCAATCCAGCGTGGCGAGCTTTGTAAAAAACCGGACTCCGCTCAGGTTGGAAATGGACAAGTTGGAAACATTCAGAATGGTTGCATTCAACACAGCCGCGCACTCGGCATTCATTTCATCGGATGCATTAAAGCAACCGGGATATAACAACTTTAATCTGGCTCTGAAATTTGCATCCGGAATGGTCACATAAGTCGAGGCCGTGACAGTTATTGCTCCGGAAGGTTGGCAGGTCGCAGAACCACAAAGTGTGGCCACACAATAATAATACGTCGTGCTCCCTGGGACGGAGGTATCCGGCAAATACGCAGATGACGTCGCGCCCGGTATAAGCGTACCGCCAACATTACTTTGAGTGGGGTTTTTATACCACTGAAATGTTGTATTTGCGTTGTTTGAGCTTACGGTCAGGGGAATATCATTGTACTTGTTGATCGTCACATTGGCCGACGACGGGTTGGTTATGGTCGTGGTTGCCCGCGTTTGAACATATCCGGACGAGGGAGTTGAGATTGTGCCACAAGACCCGGCGATGCGCGCATAATAGCTTCGGGTGCCTGCGACATTCGTGGGCGGTGTGTAGCTGGTTGTCGTTTCGCCTGCGATCGCGCTGCCGTACATTTGATACCACTGATAGGTGAACGTCCCCGTTCCGGTAGCAGAAACGCTGAGGGTTGTTGCAGGCGATCCCTGGCATAGAACCTGATCATCAGGTGACGGGGGCGTCAGTGTGATAATGCAGGACAGGATCGCTCTGATGCGATGATTATTTTCATCAGCGACGTAAAGATTGCCGGATGGACCCAACGCAAGAGCTTTCAAATAAAAAGAAAATTGCGCTGCTGTTGCTGGCCCGCCATCGCCACCCGAGCCAGTGGCTCCGCTCCCCGCAAAGGTGTTGATGATCCCGGCGGCATTGACTTTTCTGATCCGCTTGTTGTAAGTGTCGGCTATGTAAAAGTTCCCGCTGCCATCTGCTGCCAGTCCATAGGAAACGTTCAACTGTGCCGACGTGGCGGCGGCCCCGTCTCCGCTAAATCCACCTGTGCCATTTCCCGCTACCGTCGTGATGATATTGGTGGATGCATTGATCTTGCGGATCCGGTAGCCGTCCGAGATATACACGTTGTTGGAGTTATCGAGCGCAACCGCCCTGGGTTCCGTCAATTGTGCTGACGTTGCAGGAATACCGTCTCCGTTAAATCCGGAAGTCCCGGTTCCAGCGATCGACACCAGCGATCCATTTGTCTGCTTCTTGTATACTCTGTATAGCTCGAGGTCGCAAAAGTACAGGTTGCCGGTGGCGTCCGTTGCCATCTGGTCTGCAATTCCCCCTTCTGAGCCGCTATCTGCACCATTTACATAAATCGTGGTGATCGTCCCACCTGAAATTTTCCGGATGTACTGGTGATTCTGATCAACAATATACAGTGTGCCCGAATTATCGACCGCTACGCCACTGGGCATTGAAAGTTTTGCCGACGTTGCGGGACCAAAATCTCCGGTATAACCCGCAACACCGGTCCCCGCCACCGTTGTAATAATCCCGGTCGAGAGGTCGACCTTGCGTATCCTGTGATGATACGTGTCTGCGATATAAAGATTGTTATTCTGGTCAACTGCGCAACCCGAAGGAAAAGCGATCGACGTATTTGTCGCGTCACCGCCATCAGCGGTTGGACCGCTCGAGCCGTTCCCTGCGACAGTCGTGATCACTTGCGCATACACATGACCTTGCAGTAAAGCCATGCTTAGTAGAAGAAGTGTTAAGGGCTTTTTCATTTTGAGTCTTTTCTGGTTTTTCCATCCATTATGTCAATGGTGTTTCATCGGGTGGTCTGCGATGAGTTATTTCGGCCGCCGGCAAAGCGCCCGAGAAGGACGGCGCGAGGACCAGCCTGTGCCGTACGAATTTGTTTGGAGGCAGTGACGACACTGCCCTAAGGAAATTTTGTCTTGTGGAAAACGCGCGTGAACAATAGGGAATTCGTAAAAGCCGTAATGAACGGCAACCGGAGGTGAAGGAGGGTCTTCATGTTGCGTTAGGTTTTGACGTACCAAAGTAAATATATTCAACTTAAATTTGCCACATCATTTTTTCTATGTTTGAACACACATTGTCGGGTTTTTCTGATTCGAACGCACGCATCTGGACATTAACTGGCTTATGTGTTAATGTGACCCCGATGTTATCCTTGCTAAATGAATTAGCGATTTATTACTTTAAATCTTAAACTATTTCCAAATAAGTTTTTCCCCTATTATTATTGAATATGAAACTCACCCCCGGTTCGGGACACGGGTCAATTCAGCTTTCTGCAACGGATCTTTCAAATCACCTGGGATGCGCACATCTTACCAAACTGAATCGCCTTGTCGCACTCGGACAAAAAAATAAACCAGATTGGAGTGATCCCGCACTTGTGGTGCTCGCAAAAAGAGGCGCGGAACATGAACAAGCTTACGTCAACCATCTGCGTTCACATGGTTTTTCAGTGACTGACCTCAATGGCAAAACTGCGGAGGCTACCCTCGATGCCATGAAAAACGGCGTCGATGTGATCGTGCAGGCGGAGCTCCGCGAAGAGGGTTGGATTGGCCGCGCCGATATATTATTCAGGGTGAATATCCCCAGCAACCTCGGAACATGGTCATACGAAATCCAGGACACCAAACTTTCCCGAAACACACGCGCCGCAACGATCCTGCAGCTTGCCCTCTACAGCGACATGCTTTCGCGACTTCAAGGACTTGCGCCCGAGCATATGCATGTGGTGAAGCCAGGCAATCCCTTTGAAACTGAATTGTTCCGGTACGACGACTTCCAGGCATACTACCGTTTGACAAAAGCTGCACTCGTGGAAGTGATCGGCAACGCGCCACGAACAACATATCCCGACCCCGTCGAACAATGCAGCATCTGCCGGTGGTGGAAGGAGTGTGATAAAAAACGACACGTCGACGATCACCTTTCCCTCATTGCAGGCATTCGCGCGATGCACATCGGCGAACTGCAAAAACACGAGATCAATACGTTAGAACAGTTTGCCGGAAGAGAACAAGCTTTGCCTGCCGCGCCTGACCGGGGGAACATGGAGACTTATAAGAAGATCCACGAACAGGCCAGGATCCAGCTTGAAGGCCGGCGCCAGGAGAAACTCCTGTATCACCTTTTGCCATTTGAGCAGGGAAGAGGTTTCTCGCGATTGCCCCAACCCTCCCCCGGCGATCTGTACTTCGACATCGAAGGCGATCCGTTTTACGACCAGTCCGGACTGGAATACCTCCTGGGCTATGCGTATCATACTGACGAAGGTCAGCTACGTTACGAAAAAGTCTGGGCGCTGGATCGCGCTGGCGAAAAACAGGCGTTCGCTCACTTCATGACCTTCGTGATGCAGCGCCTGAAAAAATATCCCGGGCTGCATATCTACCACTTCTCTCCCTATGAGCCTTCGGCCCTGAAACGCCTGACCTTACGACATTCTGTCCATGAGACTGACCTCGACTGGCTGTTGCGCGCTGAACGATTCGTCGACCTGTACGCGATTGTGAAAGAAGGACTACGCGCAAGTGTGGAACATTATTCTTTAAAAGATCTTGAACGCTTCACGCCGTATACGCGCAAGATAGCGCTTCCAGTGGCAAGCTCCGCGCGCAGAAGCGTGGAGTTTGCGCTGGAGCTGAACGACCGCCAGTCATTGCGTCCGGAAATACTCACCATCGTTGAAGAATACAATGCCGACGATTGCCTGGCGACGGAAGCGCTGCATCGCTGGATGGAAAGTCACAGGAGTGAGTTGATCACGCTGGGTCATGACGTAAAAAGGCCTGAGCTGAAAACCGGGGAGGCCACAGAAACGGTGGAAGAAATCGAAGTAAGGACCAAAGCGATCTTCAAAGCCCTGACCGGCAACCTTGCAGAGGACCGTGCCAAATGGAGCGACGCCGACAAGGCCAAATGGTTGCTCGCCAACCAGGTCGATTACTTCCGCCGCGAAAGCAAAAGCGCTTACTGGGAATTTTTCCGCCTTCATGAAATGGAGCATGACGACCTGCTGAATGAAAGAAAAGCTATCGCCGGACTTCGCCACATCGGTGATGTTCCTCTTAAAGGACGGGCGAAGCTGCCAATCCACCGCTATAGCTACCCGCCACAGGAGATCGGGCTTGACGAGGACGACACATTGTACGAGGTTATGGGTGAAAAGATCGGTAGCGTATATGCGATATCACCGCAGCACTGCACCATCGATATAAAGAAGACAGCCGAAAGCAAGGACGTCCATCCGGTGGCAGTACATGAAAAAGATGTCGTTACCATCGAGCCGCTCGCTACCGCCATCTGCGACATTGCCAACTCCATTCTCGAAGAAGGAATTGAGGCAATGCCGTACCGCGCGTCAAAAGACCTTTTGATGAAACGCGTTCCTCGGCTGATGACCCCTCCTGCGAACGGAACGCTCCTTTCCGATCACGAGGACATATTGGAAGGATCTATCCGCATTGCCTCGCAGCTGAAGGGAAGTGTGCTCGGCGTACAGGGACCTCCCGGATCGGGCAAGACCCATACGGGGGCGATGATGATCCTGAAGCTTGCGCAGCAAGGCAAACGGATCGGGGTGACCGCACCCAGCCACAAGGTGATAAGAAACCTTTTCGACAAGGTGCTCGAGCTTGCGGCAAAAAACCGTGTTCCGGTCAGGCTTCTTCATAAGCCGAAAGAGAAAAGCGATTCGCTTCCGCCAGGCCTTGAAGAAACCGAAGACAATAAGGAAGCGCTGCAGGCGCTCGACAAACATAAAGTCGTGGGGGGCACGGCCTGGTTATGGGCACGCAATGACGCGCGCGAGATCCTGGACTACCTGTTTGTGGACGAGGCCGGACAGATGTCGCTCGCTCACGTGCTGGCTGCGTCGCGCTCCGCAAGAAACGTGATATTGCTTGGAGATCCGCAGCAGCTCGAGCAGCCGCAGAAGGCCGCGCATCCGGAAGGCGCGGATGTGGCAGCACTGACGCACCTGCTTGACGGCCAAAAGACAATGCCGCCCGACAAAGGAATTTTTCTTTCATTCACACGAAGGCTTCCGCCGGCGATCACCACATTCACATCGGAATTATTTTACGAGGGCAGATTGCATTCGCTGCCGGGACTTGAAAAGCAGATGGTTCAGGGCAATACGCGGTTTACGGGTGCGGGAATGTTTTATGTTCCCGTGAACCACCATGGCAACCAGAACCGTTCCGAAGAAGAAGCTGATGAAATTCAAAAGATTGTTTCCGGGCTTGTGTCAGGAGATGTCACGTGGACGAATGCCAAAGGAGTAACGAAACCGCTTACGCCAGACGACATCCGGATTGTCGCGCCTTACAATGCGCAGGTTGCAGCGATCACGGATCGTCTTCCCGGATTTCATATTGGTACAGTCGACAAGTTCCAGGGCCAGGAGGCAGCGGTGGTGATTTATTCCATGACGAGCTCTTCCTCGCACGACGCTCCGCGCGGAATGAGTTTTCTCTACAATCCCAACAGGCTGAATGTTGCCACAAGCCGTGCGTTATGTATTTGTATTCTCGTCGCCTCCGAAAAACTGCTCGAAGCTGATTGCCGTACCGTTGAGCAGATGAAGTGGGCGAATGGCCTTTGCAGGTTTCGCGAGCTCGCGCGACCTTGATTCGTGGGATTTAAAGGATTACCATGATTGATTTACTTGATTGCGAAGGATTCGGTTCCCACAGACGCTGCCGGGTGATGTTCGGGATCGGTGATGAGGAAATTGTTTAGCGCCGTGTGCTTTTTGAGACTCCGTTGTTATTGTCACCACAGAGGACACGGCGGCACGGAGGAAATTCCGAAAGATAGTTATGTTCCGAAGCGAAGTTGGAGGCCCTCCGTGTCTTCTGTGCCTCCGCGGTGGCATCGCCTACCGACCCTCTCTAAATCTTGGAGATAACCTTCTTAAAATAGTTGTGAACCTTTTCCTCCGGCCATACACCCTTGTCGGAGCCGCGACCAAATGAATCCTTGATTCGATCGAGTGTGAATGTACGAGATGCGGGATCGAAGTGGAGCTCGCGGAAAGGAATCGAATACAACTTGCCGCCCATTCCCAGGAACGTGTCTGTTGCGATCACCACAAAATCCACAACGCCGGAATTCATGTTGATGGTGAGGTTGTCGATATCGCCGAGCTTTTCACCCTGGAGATTTACAACTGTTGCCCCCAATATCGTTCGCGCGTTCAGTTTCGTGCCCGCACCACGATCCGGCCCTTGCGACCGTGACGTTCTTTCATCGGGATTTTTCCTTACAGCAGCCATTGTGTTTGTCATTTGATGCAGGTCGCGAAAAAAGTATGCCTGTACGCTGGCAAATCAAAGAACTGGCGGTTATACCAGGAGCGATCACCTGGTCGCTGGCGGGCTGCCTGCGGCAAAGATCCGCCTGCAGCCCGACGCTATCACGGCTGGTCCAACAGGACACAGGCGTTTTGAAAATTATTTTACGACCACACGCTCCATCACACACCCATTGGCCAGCTTCAGCTTCAAAATGTAAATTCCTTTCGGCAAGCTTTCCGCGTCGATATGTAATGTGTTTATTCCTTCCACAGCATCGCCCTGCCTCACTGTTCCCACTTTGCCAACGGCGTCGATCATCTGTGCCTCCACCCTTCCGGCTTTTGAACTTTCAAATACGACATCGAAGCTGCCGGAGGAAGGATTTGGATAGACCCCTTTGCTGCGCACTTCGTGCGAGTTTATTTCTTCGGAAACCGCCACACGCGCATGATTGCTGCCCTTACCGGTGGTCACCGTCTGGCTATACAAGGCATTCAACCCGAACTTGCGCACGATTCTCAGCCTGTAATAATTCGTCCCATTAAAAGGGCTGGTGTCGGTTGTCCTGTAAGATGCGCCGGCGGAGGTGCCTTTCCTGGCGGGCTCCGATTTAACAAAGATGAAGCTGTTCGCATCCAGGGAACGTTCCACTTCGAAATGGTCAAAATTTTCTTCTGATGCCGTGGTCCATCGCAATTCAACACCACTGCCCACATACGAGGCCGTGAATTTCTTCAGCTGAACGGTCACGGCATTGGGATCCGCGCCACTGACAAAAATATTGTCAACGTACAGGTTATTGCCAAAATCATTCGTGCCGACGAATTTGATCAGCACCTGTTCGCCGCGGTAGTTGTTCAGGCTCAGTGTTTCCTTTCGCCATTGGGAAGCGGAAGTAGGAATAAAGTTCACATCGCTGGATCCCGCCGTGGCCAGCGCCGCGCCCTGCTTGTTATAAATATTTTGAAAGGTAACGCCGCAATCTGTGGAGACGAAGACCTCGAGTTTGTCGCTCTGGCCGGGGTACTCCGCATACGCCACATCAAATTCCAGGTCGGAGTCCAGCGTTGTGTTCAGGTTGACAAGCGGCAAAGTAAGGACGTCTGTGCTGCCCGGCGCGTCATAGCTGTAATATCCCATATAGACCGCCGAGGTTGTGCCCGCATCCGCTCCGGTGATATTTGAAACCGGGCTCCAGGATTCGCAGAGATCCTCGTTAGCGATCTGCCACTTGTTGCCCGGAGGGAACAGGCCGCTTTGGAAGTTCTCCAGGAAGTCCAGGTTTTCTCCCACACCCGAGATCGTGAACTCGTCGCTCCACTGGTCATTGAACGTGTAGGCGTCGGTTCCGCCGTTCGGAGCGGACGTGTAAACTTTCAATACATGTGTTCCGTCTGTCACCGCCATTGCGGGAAGCGTGACATGCGTGATATCTCCGCTCGGGAGGTTGCCGGTCCAGCGATAGGTGCTGACCGGTCCTGCATCAGCCTGGTAGTGGATGTTGACAGAGGTAAGCGCAGACTGCCCCAGGTTGCGCAGGAGCACCTGCGGCGCGGGCGATCCGCTGCACAGCTGGCCCCTTGGTGAAACGATGTCGATGATCGCCGCGTCGAGCGATACCGGTTGCAAGTGTACCGTGGAGCTGAGGAGCTCGCGGCGCCGCGCGCTTTTTGTCATCACGATGCGCATGCGCTGCGCCTGATCGCGCGTGAAGATGTTCATGCACCTGTCGTAGGAGTAGTCCATATAGTTTTCGATCATGTCCGGATATCCGCAGGAAATTTTTCCGACGGGGCAACCACCGGTCGAGTTGGCGGCGCGGGGTGTGTCGCCGCAATAGTCATCTTCGTCACAACCGCCGTCGTCGTCCGCCCAGATATGTCTCAGCCCGAGCCAGTGGCCGACCTCGTGGGTGGCGGTGCGGCCCAGGTCATAGTTGCTGATGTAGTTGCCATCCGGAAATTTTTCGCGGGAGCCACAGCTGCTGTAGAGTATGACGACTCCATCGGTCTCTTCGCCCCCTGTGTCGCAGCCGACACCGAAGGCCAGTCCGTGGGCCGGATCCGGAAATTGCGCGTATCCCAGGAGTAATACGGCGAAGTTAACCGTCCACACGTTGAGGTACCGCTTCGGATCGAAGATGGTTGCCGGCTTGACAAGGATATCGACATCATCAAGAACGTATGCGGGCAACGGACCTTTGTAACGATGGATGCCGGGTTCTGCAAGCAGGTTGCCCTGCGGGTCTGTAAGTGCCGCGACAAATTCCACTTCGACATCGGCACCCCGTTCATCGTTGTTAAAACCCCGCGTTCCGAACATCCTACGGAAATCTTCATTCAGCACCGTGATCTGGTCGTAGACCTGTTGTGCGGCAATGTTGGCACCGGTGCCGACAGCCTCCCCGAAGTGGACGACATGGAAGATCACCGGGATCCGGATCACGCCCTGGATGATGCCGTTATTGGCGCCTGAAGCATTTGCGGCCTCCGCCTGCGCGGCGATGGATTTTTCAAAGTCTTCGGTAGACGGTATGCGCGGATCGTTTTTCATCCTGGCCAGGTGATGGTCGACGGTTGCGCACCGGATAACGGTTTCGGGTAATAGCTGACTGAAGCCTGGTAGGCACACAAGCATGGCAAACACCAGTGATTGAAGCTTATTCATAGGAGTCGAGGTTAATGGTTTCGGCGGATGGACGTTGGCAAATACGGGACATCTTCACGGCAAAAGGTATATTTTGGGTAAACTGGTCAAAGCCAGATCTGGGGAAAAACGTGTACACGTATGTTAACCCCGATAGCAGGCGTTCGCCAACGTATATTTTTATCAGTCGCTTGTTGGTGGGAAAAAATTATGCCCGCTTCGCGATTTGGGCGTTCCCGGTTGCCGGTCGCCGGTTGCCGGGTTTTCGATGAAGTCCATAACGATGGTTGTGAATCCTGAGCACGGCATGTGTGCGGGCGAGCAGCGAGCGAAGGATCTGGCGGCCTTGTCAATTTGACTCAATTTTTTATCGAATCGCCAGCAGTCTGAGTAACCAATTGAACGTTCCGCTTTATTGCGGTGTACGAAAGATCCTTCGCTCGCTGCTCTCTTACGCGCAAGTCCATGCTCAGGATTCGGATAGCCAGGAGGCTGAATGGCTGGCCCAGGCAAGATAGCGTGGTGAGTTGATTGCGTTCGAGACCAACACGGCTCCAGGCCATTGTGGATAAGTCGAGACGAGTTACCTTCAAGCCTTGCTAATGACTACAATGACACACGTAAAATTGATTCGATTTAAACGTCAAAAATGGTCAACGTCTGGCAGGCATGGACAAAGGACAAACCGGCAACCAGCAACTGGCAACCAGTCTCAGCGCACCACCGCTAGACCCCTACGCCCCATCATCCAAACCCCTCAATACGGCTTCTGCCCCATATAATTTCCCGGGGGGTCGTAGTTGGCGACGATGATCATGCCGCCGGAATCACATACGGTGACACCGATGCCCACCGCAGTTGTATTTGACCATACCATTTGTGTGTAGTGGCCCGTGCCGCTCCAGTTGGTAGGTGTCAGGGCGCCGTAAACATATTTTTCGATTTCGCTGTACCACCCTTCCGAGGCATCAAGGGCCGTGGCGGAGGAACCGCTCGACCAGTAGATGTTTTCACCATAACTTTTCAGCTTCATGTTTTTCGATGAGCGGTGTGCCATGTTGCAACCCCATTTCGCGAGGCTGTCGGCCCACGCCTGTGCATACGCCGCAAGCTCGGGTGACCAGCTCAGCGGCGCAGTGCGAACCTCTTTACGCGCCTTGTTGTGAAAATCCAGCGCTTCCTGCGCCTGCGCCTGGGTGACGTTCGATCCGGTTACGGCAGGAACTTTCTGGCCGGAGAGTGTGGAAGCAAAGAAGACTAAGATCAAGCCGGCTACAGATGGTTTCATATTGCGTTTGGTTTATAATTCAGGGAAACTGGATGACCTCGAACTCGTCTTTTTCGTCGTGCCTGCGCGCGTAGTGCTTGTGTGTGGCGTCGGAGATCCTGCCAGTCAGCGTACTGACTTTAAACGACGAGTGTGTTGACCAGCTATCGGTCACCACCTCATAATAGGTGCCATGATCCGTGATCTCCATGGACGTGCCGGAGGGCAGTGTGTTGTCTGTGATGTGACCGATCTCATCGCTTTTATTGATGGCGTTGAACACAAACAGGATCTTCTTTTGATCCGCGAATGAGCGTCTATAATATTCCGGTTCATCGCAATCCCCTTCGATGCTTCTGCCCCCGCCTTGTCCGGCGAGCGCGACAAACACGGCGTCATAGTAACACCGGCGTTTTGATTTTACCACCACCGCCAGCCGAAATTCAACCACAAGTGATTCTTTACTTGCTTTCACAATGATCCGGTCATACTGATCAGGATCAAACGCGGGTTCGTTTAGTTTCCGTATAGCGAGATCGATGAGTTTTTCGCGGCCAAGTTTCTTAAGAGAATCAATCCTGGGATCCGATGCTGACATTGCATGGCATAGCAGGCAGAGACTGAGAATGACAAGGCTCTTGAGCATAGATATTACGATCCTGAAAGGAAGTTACGAAAAAAGTTGCCAGTTGCCAGGTGCTGGTTGCTGGTTACTGGTTTGCTGGGTTGCTGGTTGCTGGGAGTTTTAAGTTAGTGCGCGGGCTTCCCACTGTATTGCAGGATGCAACGCCAAGGGCCAATAGCCAACAGCTAACCGCCAACAGCCAATAGCCAATAGCTAACCGCCAACAGCCAACAGCCAATAGCCAATAGCCAACAGCCATTAGCTAACCGCCAATAGCCAATACCCAACAGCCAACAGCCACCCTTTCATTTGAACCAACGCCTCATCCCTCCTGTCTCCACACTATCCATCACCCCCACTACCTCAACCGAATCAATCGTCTCCACCATCTTCGCCACCTCGATCGTCTTCACCGTATCTCCGTTCGCGTATACGAGGACATCTTCTACCACCGGTTCGAAGTGGATCGCGCGGCTGAACATCTCCGGGTCAATGTCCTCAATCGACTTTGCCTCGGTCACCTGCTTCACCATTTTCTTTTCAGCAACCGGGGGCATCACGATCGTCAGCGTGTCTGTTGACCGGTCCAGGTAGGTTTCTTCGGAGGTGTCCTCATACACGCGCTCGTAATGCGAGTAATCCGCCGTGCTGATGCCAGGGATCAGCCACACGCCAACGATCGCCGACACAAGACCAGTCAGCAAAAGAATTCTGTTAAACGGTTTCATAACTTTGCGATTTTAGGTTTTGAAGATGTTTTATTTTGATGGTCATCCATACGATCACTAATTCCGCGATCAGCAAATTGCCTGACAGTCCCAGCCATTGGGAGATCGCATAGTTGTCCTGATACGGCACCCGCCAGATAAAAAACAGGATGTGAAATATCCGGAACGACAACACCACCGTGGCCACGGCATATGAGCGTATCATCCATTGCACATGCGCAATTCTGTTGCCGCGTGATATCTCCCGGTATCCCTGCCAGGTGAACCATGCGAGAAAGATCCCCTGCAACATGAAGCCTGTCTGGGTGATGAGTCCGCCTTTCGCATACAGTGCCAGGTACATACCTGTCGGACAAACCACCGCCATCGTGATCCATACGTAAGCGCGGCCGACGATCGTATGAAGGTTGCGTGCTGCCGTAAAAAGTTTTCTTGCAAACAGAAACAGCGGACTCAGTAAACAAATGATCCCCGCAGGCAGGTGAACATAAAACGCCGCGTTCCAAATGACGTCCCGGCGCGCGATAATTTTCTCAGGCAGGATCCCATACTCGCCGCCGTGGGTAAAGTACAGCACGGCATTGTGGCTTAGGAGCAATGAAAAAAATATCACTGGCACCCAGAATAAAATACCGAAGGTCCATGTGGCGATGTTGGCGGCTTTCATAATGAAATATACGTTCCGGCCTTTCGCGTGGGGAGAGGCGTTTCGCGGGGGAGTGGGGCCGGTTAGGGAACGGGCGGTGCGGGTGGGTGGAGGAGTGTTGGTTGGCTCGCTGTTGGAGGGAAAATTTGTTCGGGACGTGGGTGAGTCTTGGAGAAAGTTGTTTCAAGTTCCCGGTTTCCTGTTCCCAGTTGCCGACAACAGTTGCTGGTTGCTGGGAGCTGGGAGTTTCAAGTTAGGCCACGGGCTTCCCATTGTATTGCAGGATGCAACGCCAAGGCCAATAGCCAACAGCTAACCGCCAAAAGCCAATAGCCAACAGCCAATTCCCCTTTCATTTGAACCGTACGGTGAGCGATAGTTACTGGTTACTGGTTACTGGTTGCTGGGAGTTTCAAGTTAGTGCGCGGGCTTCCCATTGTATCGCAGGATGCAACGCCAAGGCCAATAGCCAACAGCTAACCGCCAATAGCCAACAGCCAATACCCAACAGCCAAGTTAGTGCGCGGGCTTCCCATTGTATTGCAGGATGCAACGCCAAGGCCAATAGCCAACAGCTAAAAGCCAACAGCCAATAGCCAACAGCCAATTCCGGGTGTCTGATGATTTGGTATGTATTTTTTCTTTAATATGATAAAATTGGGAATATGAAACTGAACGTCGGAAAACAAATACTGTTCGCATTTGCTGTGGCTTTGATGATAACGGCTTGCGAGCGGGCGCCGAAAGGAGATAAAGCTAAAATTACCGAAAAAGAACAGGCTGCGACGCCGACCGGCCAGACGTATGTGGTCGACACAGCAGTATCCTATGTAAAATTTACAGGCTGGGGAGTTGGAAAGAATCATCCCGGCACATTCAGGCTTAACTACGGTGCCACAGCGGTCAACCGTGATTCCGTTTCCGGCGGAAGCTTTGTGATCAACATCAAATCCATGAAGATGGAGCAGAAGGGACGCGACATTCAGAGCAAGCTTCGTCCGCATTTGCTGAGTGGTGATTTCTTCGATGCCGATAAATTCGGGACCGCTACGTTCGAGATCACCAACGTGCTCCCCTACTGGCTGGAAAAAGACGCAAAGAAATCACTGGTCGAGGGCGCTAACTATACGATCAGCGGAAATCTCACCTTAAAAGGAACAACCAAGAACATCACCTTCCCCGCGCGTATCGAGCTTGAAGGAAACCGTCTGAAGGCCGACGCCAACTTCGAGATCGACCGCACGCAATGGAAGATGAACTACGGCAACGACAAAACCCTTGGCGATAAATTCATCTCCGAAACAGTGAACATTGAATTACACCTTGAAGCCCTCAAAGCCGAAGGAGCAACGGACTAGTCCAGGGACGAGGGACGACGTGTGAAGTACGAGGTGTGAAGTACAAGGTGCGAGCCAGCCAACGGCCAACACCCAAAAGCCAAAAGCCAACACCCAATGGCCAACAGCCAACCGCCAACACCCAACCCCCATTTACGCAAATCACACTTATTTAGTAAATTAGTCTGCATAAACTATACCTGGTGCCAAAACGGAAAAAGCTGAGTGATCTGATACTTGGTGCGCATGTGATCCCTTCGCGGGCGGAGTACAAACGGCTGATACTTACAGGATATCTTTCCATCATTTGCGTGATCGTCTCGATCTTTTACGCCGTACTGGATCTTGTCCACAATGTATACTATGCCTTGCCGGCTTACGCGGTGCTGCTCGTCATACCGTTGCTTTCGTTGTGGATGATACGCGCAAAGCATTACCGTGCCGCCAAGATCAGCCTGATGCTTTCATGCAATATGGTAGTGTTCTGGGCTGCGCTGAACGACCCATTTGAAACGGGGTCCTTCATGTTTTTTATTCCCGCTGCCCTCGGCTCGTTTGCGATCCTTGCGTTCGACGATCACAAGACGGGCATAACCCTCGCAATACTCACGACGATCCTTTTCCTGCTTGCATACTTCAGCGACCTGCAACCATTCCCGGTAACCAGGCCGTCGGAAGAATATATCCGCATGAGCTTTGTGCTCAATTATTTTATTTCAGTCACCATCTGTGTGCTTGCCGTCTACTTCCTGATGAGCCTGAACAGGCATTCGGAAGACGAGCTTGTCCTCAAGGAGATCTTCGCCAGCCAGAAGAACGCCGAGCTGCAGCAGGTGAACGAGGCGCTCGACCGTTTTGTCTACAGCGTTTCCCACGACCTGAGATCGCCGCTGAGCTCGATCCTCGGCCTGACAAATCTTGCGCGGCATACCACCGACCCCGCGGAGCTTGCCCAGATCCTGACCATGATCCAGGGACGTATCAACGCGCAGGATCACTTCATCGCGGAGATCATCGCCTACGCGCGCAACGCGCGGACCGAAGTGGCGGCGGAGCCCTTGTTGCTCGCGCCGATCGTGGACGGGGTGATCGAGTCGGTGAAGTTCAACGTCAACGCCGACAAGATCGAATTCCGCAAACGAATTCCCAGGGAGGCAACGATCATGTCCGACCGCATTCGCCTCACGGTGATCCTCAGCAACCTGATCGGCAACGCGGTCAAATATTTCGACCCGAATAAAGAACACTCCTACATTGAAGTCGGTTACAGCGAAGATGAGGCTGCGATCTACGTCCAGGACAACGGTATTGGTATCCTGCCCGAACACCGCGACAGGATCTTCGACATGTTCTACCGGGGCTCCGAACATTCCACCGGCAGCGGCCTCGGATTATTCATCACCCGCGAAGCAGTGCTCAAGCTCGGCGGAAGGATCGAAGTGAAGTCGGTGTTTGGGGCGGGAAGCACGTTTAACGTGTACCTGCCGAAGAAGTGAGTGGATGGCGCAGGCTTGGCGAATTTTAACCACGGATTAGATCTTTGAAACTTCTCACACCAATAGATCGGCGGCCAACCACTCGCTAAAAATCGTTAATCGTTAATCGGTAATAGGGGAAATCCCACCAATCCTAATTAAACCCTTTAAGCTTCTAAATTTCTCACATTTCTTAGGTTTCAGCTTCCCGACCTGTTTGGGTGTTTTACTGCCTTTTTAGGGTGGGTTCTGTTACTCCTTTGTTACCCAAAATTTCACTGAGGTTTCTTGAAAGTTCGTTAACCCGACTTTCTCCTTAAGCCTTAAAATAAAATTGCTTTTGGAAAGATACGGGTGAAAAGTCGAAACCCTAAAATGTAAGTAACCATGGCAGTAAAATTAAGAGAAAAACAATTATCAAACGGTCAGACGTCTTTTTACCTTGACATTTATCACAACAAAAAAAGGTGGTACGAATTTCTTAATATTCACATCAACCGGAAAAAACCAACGGACGAGGATAAAGAGAAAAAGCGACTGGCGTCTGAGATCAGAGCTAAACGGGAACATGAATTAATTGTGGAGGACAACGGACTGCTCGATAAGAAAAAGAAGCTCGCAGATTTCATAAAATTCTTTGAAGGGTATATCAAATCCAAAGTTCCTAACCATCGGCACAATTCAACTCTGTACCAGTTGCGGGAATTTGCGGGTAAGGGATGCCTTCCAATTGCACGGATAACAACTGAATGGATGAAGGATTTTGAAAACTTTTTACTTCAAAGGGTGAGCAATAATACTGCCCTGTGTTACCTGATAGATATTAATGGGGCTTTAAATGATCTGGTAAGAAAACAAATCATTCCCCGTAATCCCTGGCATGCTGTTCCAAAGCATGACCGGCTAAAGAAAAAGGATGTCATACGCACGGCATGGACATTGGAGCAATTGCAACTGTTAGCCAATACTCCTTGCGATATTGAGCCGCAGTTCAAGCAAGCCTATTTCTTTGCCTGCTTTACCGGATTGCGCTGGAGTGATGTCAACGGAATTATGTGGTCAAATATTATTCGAACGGAAATAAATGATAGTCAGCAATGGTTCATTCATTTTGAGCAACAGAAGACTGAAGCTGTAGAGTATTTTCCGTTATCGGATCAAGCAGTCGATATTTTAAAGCAACAAGAATTGGATCAGCAGGCGAAGCCTAGCATTTATGTTTTCCCATTGGTGAAAGAAACAAATCATAAGAATTATAAGGTTCACGCTAATGTTGATTATGCCTTAAAGAAGTGGGCAAAAGCTGCCGGATTGGATCATAAAAAAATGAGATTCCATACAGCCCGGCATACTTATGCTACAAATCTCTTAGAGTTAACTAACGGAGACCTGTACACCGTATCAAAACTATTAGGTCACAAGAGCATTCAGACTACGCAGATATATGCCCACGTGCGTGACAAAATGAAACAGGCTGCTGTTAAATCGTTACCTAAGCTTATTTTCAAATAACTCACTCATGAAAATTAACGTAAAAGACGTAAAGCCCTGACACAATCTGTCAGGGCATTATGTTTTTATTTACACTTCAATCTTACAGGTTCTCTAAAGCCTCTTTTGGGGGCTTTTAAAGGGACACAACAAATGAATTCCATCATGCGTTTTAAGTTAAAATAAGCCCCTTTCAAAAATGGAATTGAACAAACATTTCGAGGTATACCTGAATTATCTTACTCCCATGGAGTTCATCTTCAACAGAGATCAGCCGGAAGTTTATGTGAAAGAATATGAGAACTACGTTTTTGCTATGCTCCAGGCTAATCCTGAGAATCGCCTTTTTGTGGAGGATATCTTGATCAAATACAAAAGGTACAGCGACCAGCCGATTGAGGAGATTTTTGACGAGAATCCAGGCATAAGGAAAATTAGAGAGGTAGCACCAAATCCTCATCAGGACGGAAACGATGGTATCGTATTTTACGATACCATGATGGATTTATTCATTGAACCACATCACTTGTTTTATGATCGGTTCTTTGCAACGCTTCTCAAACATAAAGACTTGTTACAACTGGATCAATGTTTAAGCTATCAGTTAGAAAAACATTATAGTAATAACCTGGCTAGCTTTTCGCGCTTTCTGCATTTGGTTATCCGAAAGTTTAATGGAAAAATCCTTAGTGAAAAAACTGTTTTAACTATACAGGAATGGATACATGCGAACGAGCAACAACAAAAAGCTGAACAGGAAGGGTTAAATAATAAAGATCCTTATAAGGGGAAAAAGAATGGAAGAATAAAACGCAGAGCTGATGATAACGTAACTGCCTTGAATCATGAGCAAACCATACTTTTCATTCAGTACATGAAGGAAGCCGGGATATTTCTAAGGGATGAATACCTTACGGATGCAGATGCAGGTAAAGCCTTTGAATTGCTTACAGGCTATTCCCTAAATACAATCCGCCAGGATCTGGGCAAATATTACAACTATCAGAACAAGGAAAATATTAAAAGACTGCAACTGGTTTTCACACGTCTTATTAACCAGATGAACAACAAGTTGCGTGAAGTCCATCCACGATCATAGGACTTACTTGTAAGTTCATGAACACCACCGGAAACTGATTTTGAAGCGAATATTTGTAATAGAATAATTTATTACAAAACGTTTTCAAAACAATGACAAATTCATTTTTGATAAGCCTCGATGAGGTGGAGTTCAAAGCTTTTCTCAGGGAAGCTTTGAAAGAGACTTTAAAGGAAGTCAATGGAGATGGAGAACAGGCATCGGAAATTTTTAGTGTAGCTGAGGCCGCTGCTTTCCTTAAATTACAAATCAGCACTCTTTACGAAAAGACAGCCGCAAAGGGAATACCTCATTTCAAAAAGGGTAACCGGCTGTACTTCCATCGGGCAGAACTAGAAGCATGGCTGTACGAAGGTAAAGTGAAAACCCAGAAGGAGCTTCAAAGTGAAGCTGCAACCTATACCATGCAAAGGCACAACAAAGCAGCCTGACTACAAAAAAATAAACATAAAGGAAAATCAATTTTAAAACATTAAGTCAAATGAGAGAGAGGAATTTTGAAGTACCGGTAGATCTGATGGCTGAATTTGCCGCGATCATGGAGGAACATGAGTTGGATAATGTGATTGAAGGCGTAACCGGAGATGGAGACATTGAAATCCGGGTCGATTATGAACCTGAACAAAAGGCCATCATCAACAAAATTCACGACATGGTGGATAAGTATAATGAAGATCGTGAAGAGGAGGATGACGATGAAGATGAAGAAGATGAGGATTAAAGATAAACCGATGAACCTAGAAAAACCGGAAATTCAGGAAGGCCACCGCCTTCCTTTTTCCCAGGCCAATTATTTCTAAACAACAATCGAAGGGCTGTCTCAATCATGGAAAAGAGTGAATCAAAATCTTCAACAATTATCAAGAGTGGTTCAAATATTTCAAGCAGTATGGAGAAAGGAGCTACACAAAAAACGTCTTCCATTTCTGCTTTGGCAGATGATATATCGAATCACAAATCGTTCACCGATAAAATTCTGAATATCATTCTGCACCCTTTTGTTTTGATTGCAGGGCTTATTGCAACCATCCATTTTCTGACCAGGGACAATCAAAGTATATCTTCATTCAGTCATGTTCGTGACCAAAACAGTGAATTGCTAGGCGAACTAAAGAAGCTTAAGAAAAAGAATAAGAAACTGCAAAGAAAGCTCCATCTTCTGGCTGGTGGAATTGACCTCGAATCTGATGAAGAGCCTTTAGATAAAATACGATTAAAATCGCCAGCGCATAATCGCAGCTCGCAAATATTCTACATGGATTAATGGACTACCTCGACTTAATGTAAAATACTGTTATTAAATAATTACTCTAATGATGCAGTCAGGGCGTAATACAAAAGCCGATTCAAAACTTACCGTAAAATACCTTACCGTTCCTGGAGATGTGATCATCGATATTTTATACATCCTGGTCAGCAATGAACTTCTGTATCAAATCAAATCCATCAACAGGAATGAGAATAGTATTCTACTGTGTGTTGAACAGGATAAAAAGTCGGAACGTTTTTTAATTGCGATTGAAAACATTGAAACGATATTAAATGCATACAATGAATACCTCAGCGGAATACCCTCTTAGCAACCATTTCTCATTATCGTAAAATACTGTATGAAAGAGTGTGAATACTGCGGAAAAACATTTACAAGCCAGCGCAGTAGCAGAAAATACTGCTCTGATAATTGCAAACAGATGGCTTATTATAAGCGAAATGGGTTGGTGCTGGCGAACATTTCCGGTTATGATTCACATTCGCTATTGGAAAAGGAGTATAGATCAGTAAAAGACGTAAAATACGATTCCACAATAAAAATCAATGATACATTGTTGAATGCCATTGCTGATCGTTTATTGATATTGCTTGAGCAGCGCATATCAAGAAAAATGCTCGGTAGCAGATGCAATGGAAATGAAAATACGAGAGCAGCCGATAACGTAAAACCGTATTTTACGGAAAATGCAGTGCCAAGCTTTCCGTTATGCAATCCAGAGCCCTATGCTGGAATTTCGCTCGACGGACACCGCTATACCGTAAAAGACGGTGGTCCAGCAATCGTAAAAAATGACAGCCAGCTAAAAAATCAGCCCGCAAAACGCGATGAAATTACCTTCCAACGGAGGCGAAAACAAAAAAAGGAATGTCAACCAATCTCAGCCATAGCGTTGCAGAATGCAGAGCCAGAGCAAATTTCTGAACCGAGAATCAATGATCCTCAATTCGAAGAACTAGAACTTGCTTTAAGGAATCAAACCGATTTGCGGGATGGGCCCCTTACGTCAGAAAAAGAAACTTTTGTTGATACAGAGCTGCCTCCACCGGTGGAAAATCGATCCAATGATGAACTTTCAGTGGATACCAAGTTGATAGCCTCAAAAGAGAAATCGGAAAACGTAAAATACGAATGGGTGGATTCTACATTCATAAACTGTATTGAGCACTTTATTTCAAATGATTTCACTGACCTTTCGAGTTACAGTCATAAGAAACAATACACCAAAGTTCTTGAATGCTTCAAATGCCTGATATGGACGCTCGTACAAATTTCAAACCGACCACAAATCGATCCGGAATTCTTCTTTAAAGTCGCTCTTGGTTTTTCTAATCTAACACAATCATCAGCGTTCAAGGCAGTGCCGGCCAGCTATCCGTATTATTCACTAATAGTAGAGTTGAAGGAAAAAATATGTGCGGCAGCAGAAAGTCAAAGAATATCTTCATTCAAACTATCTCCAAAACGAAAAACAATGTTGATTGCTATTCGTTATCAGATGAGCGATCATATAAAGGATTTAAAGTTTAGTGAGCTATTCCGGTAAAACATGCATTGCTTACAGATCATATTTATGAAACTGATTTTTTCCACAGCGTCTTCTTCCCCCGGCCGCTTTATCAGTAAAGGTAGTGATCAACAATAAAGGCTCAATTAGTGCTGCACGATTAATTTCGGAAAGGTTCAGAAAATTGTATCCAATGCTGATGATACCCTTTGCTGGGTAACTTGCGCCTTACACTCATAGGATTTCCAGCTTGAAAATGAAAAACAATAACACGGTTCCAATTATTATTGAAGAGGCAAATTGAAGCCACGAAAATTTCACGTTGGTCATGTGACTGTATTGAACAATCTCCGTATTCATGATAAAGTCACCTAAACGACGGTTTCTTGTCACTAATAAAATAATCACTTCCAAAGGCCATACGAGGAAAGTAATATTCCTAACCATGCATTTAAGAGAGCTTGCGACTTCATTTGTTTTCCGATCGACAATTTGTAATCCGCAAATCCGCTTGCCAATACTTCGGCCGTTGAAAGCATCCTTGTTAATGTAGATGGAAAAACCAAAGGAAACATAGATCATCGTCCAAAGGTTATCTGCCGGAGGACTTCCGTGTTGAACTGTTTGATAGACGTCGTAGACAAGCAATGGACTCAAGACTACCATAACGACAAGTGTCATTCCCATCTGATCAATAACGGCGCTCCGGAACCTGGGCGGTATACTGAAGCGTTTCATCCACATGTCTACACCAACCAGAACTGGTAGTTTCTCCAGGTGTAGTAGCAAGAATTTCAAGCCTGTCATTTGCATTAATTTGAAGTTAATAATTTGTAGGGTATTACTTTGGCCTATGTACATACATCAATCCCATTTGAAAATTTTGAGTGAATCCTACACCCGCACTGAAGCCGAATCCGCTATCCATGCCCAACCTTATATCTTTTAAACCTTTCGAATCCCAATTGACTTGTACGCCAAACCCGGAATAGCCGACAATAATTTGATAATTTTCATCTATGATTTCCCCCAACTTATCTTTTTCATGGGTCATTTGGAAAGACGCGCACTAGCTATTTCAGCACCTATAGAATTATTTGTTGCCATTTTTATTTATCTTTACGAAACCATTGCTATCAAAACAAAAGATTCAATAATGACATCAGACCTCTCGTTTGAAAACTTTGCTGAGAAACTCAAGAGAATTACCTCAATCGGTGAACCGGCTTTAAAAGGAACGCCTTTATTTTTCGTCACCCTTTTCGATTCAAATGAAAAGCCGTTTTTTGGGCAATTACAAAATGGTAAATTCAGGCTAACGAACAATTCTGTCGTCTTTGCGACTCCATACATCATTGAAGGCAAGTACGAATCAGGGCAAGATTCCGGCACACGTGTTCAGTATAAAATAAAGAGGATCTGGTTTGGCTATTTGTGGTCAAGAATAATTCCAATCATTGGAATAATCTTCGTAAACATTCTATTAACAAATATTGAAGACAATTTACCTTATCAATTGTTTATATTTATGAACATCTTCGTGTTAATTCTTTTCGTTCCACTTTTAGCACAGGAAAGGAAAAAAAAGCAAATGGAAAAGATATTTATTAAAGAGTTTCACCTTCGCTAAAGTGTTTTCATTGACTAGGTATAACCGAAATAGTTCGTCATCAGAATGATTCCAAAAAAAGTTACCGCTAGTGAAAGAGCTAACGGAAACCAACGTACCGCTGATTGATGTAGGGCTTTATCGAAGTAAACCAGTTGCGTTCGGGCAATGAAATCACCCAATCTTCTTCTTGTATTGGCGATGGCGAAGATAACCTCAACTGGCCAAATCAAAATAGTCAGATTTCTTATTAAACATTGAATTGGTGTCGCTGGTTTGCCGCTTCGAATATCAATAACCTGCAGTCCCAAGATTCTTTTTCCTATGCTCCTGCCAAAAACCGAATCCTTATTAAAATAAAGCGAAATTACAAATGTTCCTGCATAAAATAACAAGGGTGAATCTTCAACCGGATAATATTTTTGCCCGATTATTGCTGGATGTGTAATGTGAAAATATACTGATGCAGGAAGAAATAAAACCATCATGAGTCCGGTCATTGCAACATGGTCGATCGTCATGGATACCAGCCGTTCCTTTATCGAAATTTGTTTCATGGTCAAGTCTTAATTCGGTGGTCGATTTGTATATATTAAGCCCATTTGAACACCCACTTTTTGCCCACCAATCACTGAAAATCCAAAACCGGTGTCAAAGCCGACTCTAATATCTTTTAAACCCTTGGAGTCCCAATTTATTTGAACTCCAAACAAATATGCGCCGACATTAAATTGGCTATTTTGATCTATTAAACTTCCATCTAAACCAAGCTCAACCGTTGATTGGTACGAGAAACCTCCTTCAAAATACGCCCCAATCTCTGTTACGTATTTTTTCGAGTTAGGGAAGCTTGTATTTGTTGGCGAATAGTACGAATCCGCTGAAATCTCTCTAACAACCTCCGCGCCTTCCCTCCAAACTGCGCCAAAGCCGTTCTTCAATTCAAAATCGTAATTATGCCGGCCATATGTGGTTGTTGATTCGGACCCGAAATGCCAGTGAACCTTGCTCAAAAACCCACCTTCATCAGTTCCTGCATTGAACGTCGGCATATCGCCTGCCCCAACATACCCACTTTCAATATCAAATATAATCGGTGATAATAGCGAATTTCCACATTCATCCACCGAGTTTATTATTATGCTGCTGATCTCTCCGTTGTCTAATAAGACCCCCAGGCGGTAACCTGCAATATCTTTCCCAACGTATTCCAGAACCGATTCAGCAGCTTCTCGGGCAGCTGTCGTCGCCCGACTGAATTCCTGCTGAAAGAAAGTAGCCTGCTCCCTGGCAAATGCCTTCATCGCAGAATAGTACTGTGAACTTCTTCCATAACCCCCGCCACCTTCAAAACCGTCTCCGAGAACATCCGAGCTGCCACCAAACCATGAGGAGCACCATTGGCTGAACGCTACAGCGCGCGAGTGCGCGGCGGCGAAATCCTGCTTTGCAACCCACTTATTATAGAATCCCCAGCTGTCACTGTCCTTTTTTAATCCCAACGGATCATTGAAACTAACCGGGTTATTTCCCGCATACTGATACGTCGCCTGCTCACTCACAGACATCGGGTCCACCTGCATAAACCTTCCGAGTGCCGCATCGTAATTCCTGAACGCAAGATCATACCAGCCACTCGTCACATTCAGCTCACTGCCGGCATTGTAAAGAAAATTGTTTTTGCTGTTTTCGCGTGTCCAACTGGCCGAGGTTTGCAGCCCGTACGGATAATATTCATTGTATTGAAGAACATTCGACGGCGTATACGTCATGGTTACATCATCGAAATAAATGTCTATGGCTGTTGGACTCTCGTTTGAGATAAACACGTAAGCATGACCTTCCTCTTGAACGGTCACTTCTTTCGTTAGCAGATCATGCGCTACCTTTGGCTGACCGACAACTTGCGCATAAGAATCGTCGAGCTGATCCCAGGCCGCATCAAGAAAATTATAGTTCTTATCAAAAAGGACAATCGTTACGAAACCCTTGGGATCCCCGGCATTGCTTCCATGCCCATCGCCTCCTGATACCAAACCACCATAATTGTTAACTGCATTGTACGCTTTCAGCGCCTCACCCGTTGACGACGCGCTTAAACCAAACGCACCGGTGATGGCTGTCGCGAAAGCGCCAAGGTCGCTGGGATTGGTTGACGTTGTGCTGATATATTTTGCATAGGCGTCAACTTTGATTTTATCACCGGGATAAACCTTATAGGATTTTGCAACCCCGACCTGGAAGCCATTGCCGCCGTTCAACATTTGAGAATACGTGGCCGTACCAGTTGGAGCTGGCGCGTCGGTGTGATCGAACTCTTCGAAGGTACCGCTTCGTCCTGCGCTCGTAGTCGGATAGTTTTCAAAGTCGCTGTTTGACGCTGACTCAAAGGTCGCCTTGGCGGTTTGGGCCAGGGGCACAACAGATGAAAACAAAACGCGTGTGTTGCCCTGGTGGTCAGCGATCGCGTAGTGATACTCTTCGGTTGTCTTGTGAAGCTCTACCTTGTTTATATACATCTCGTCAGTATCGGCGGGGCCGCTCCACAACACGCTCACTTGCAGCGTCGTTGCTCCCTTGGGGATGATAAAATCATTCGTTATCCAACCTTCATTCGAAGCCCCGACCGGGAGTTGTGCTCCCTTCCACGTTGAGCTGAGCATGATGTTCCCCAGATTGGTATAGGCGCGCAAATATGCATTGGCCCTGTTCGCGTATCCCTTAACTTTCAGGATATAACGATTCCCTGCCTGCACGGTGAACGTTCCGCCTATGGGATGGACGCCGGGGGTACTTGTGGTCGTGTTGGATTCCACCTTCACATAGGTTTCACCCGATATTGTCACGGCTGAAACCGCCGCAACGCCTGATGCAGGATAACCGCTGGTAGACGTGGCATCGGTGTTTGTCATCAGGTTCACGTCCTCCTTGCCCACGACGCGGCCTTCCGGGGAACTGTAAAATGACAGTATGCCGTTCTCGTAAACAAACCCTCCGACATAATCAGTGGTGGTTTGCAGTGTGCCACCTGCTATATAAGTTTTCGTGGTGAGCTTAACTCCGGCAGCATCATAGGTGTATTCTATTTTCCGGCCGTCCCCGAAAGTAATGACCGTCGGCTTCCCCAGGTAATTATAGGTGATGTCTGTCGTGATCCCTTTATTCAGGTCCCTGAGCACATTGCCATTCACATCATAGGTATATTCCGTAGCGACAGTAGAGCCGTTCACAAAACCGGCTGTTCCCGCCACTGCATCCTCCACTTTCAAAAGCTGATCACCAATGGTTGAGCTGTAAGTATACGTAAGGTCGTCCATCCCTCCTGAAACGTAGATTCCAAAACCCTCAACATCGAGCGCGTGCGTTCTCTGGTTACGCTGGAGCTTGCGGATGTTGCCGTTCAGATCATAAAATATTGTTTCATTCAAAGCTCCGGATTCGCCGGTCCATGTGCCTGAAACGCGCGACTGCGAAACCGCCGATTTCAGTTGTCCCGCATTATCATACGTGAATTTATAACTCTGCTGATCTTCCGCTCCGGATGCCGCTCCCGGCCGTTTCCATTTTGCGGCAGAGATTGTCCCGTCGTAGCGTTGCGCGTTTGCCAGCCCGCTTCCATCAAGCTTGTTGTGCAGAAATTCGATTCCGAAATAATCGCCTGCATCGTCATTTAGCAGGCCATCATTTGTCAACTGCGAATTGTTGATAGAAGCAAGCCATCCACGAATGGTAAACCGGTAATCCACAGACTGAAGATAATTGGTACCACTGGTATTATGCAGCTTTTTATCGACGAGCTGTCCGAGCTCATTGTAAGTATAACGTGCCACCTCCTGGTAGTTGGGCGCGCCATTGTTCGCTTGCTTCACGGCAATCAAACGCCCTTTGTCATCATAGGAGAATGTGTTGACAACCGTGGTCTGCTTGCCTGCGCCAGCGTTGTGGTAAACTTTCCGGACCAGGGCTTTTCCCGAATAGTCATAGACAGTAGTCACAAGGTTGTCTACCTGCGTCGGATTTAAATGATTGTTCGAGCGCACCTGGACAGGCCGGTCGAATTTGTCGTAGAAAACGTACGTACGCAACCATGTGCTCGTGCCCGGTATCTTCCGTTTGGAGGCGGTCGGCAGGCCAAATGGGTCGACTGCGGCGCTCTCTCCCTGCAGAGATTGACTGACATAGTTCTGTTCAACGACGTTATCAAATTCCATATCATAACTGTCGTAATAATTGACAGACCACACTTCATCTACACCTGAAGTAGGAAAACTCTGGTTTGTATACCCTTCCTGGGCGGTTCCGCGGTCTTCGTAGTATTTGTCTGTAGCGTTTGCATAGAGGGGATCGAGCACATTTAATTGCACGGTGGCCCGCGTTGTGTGTGTTGTATTTGTATAAACGCCATTCATGATATTCCGGCCGCTGCGATCGTACTTGAGGAATATCCACTTGTTTTGTGCCTTAAGCAAGCCATCCTGTGCGAGGACGAGCCTGTTCAGTCTGTCATATCCATAATACATCCATGCCTGCCCCGGTACCTTCTTCTCGATGAGCCGTCCACGCTTGTCGTAGACAAACTGGTATGCATGGTTGTCAAGAATAGTCTGTGTGGGGTTCCAGGTATTTGCTTTCAATGCAGCAAGACCCTTGGGAGGCAAGATATATTTTATGCGTTTCTGCTCATCATATATATAATAGGTTTGTAAATATCCGATGACTGTGGAGTTCGAGTTATCGACAGCCTCATCGAGTTGTTTTTTCCTGACAATCAGGTTGCCAAACGGATCAGTAAAAATGATTTCCTTCTTTCCATTTTCATCGGTCTTTTCCAGCCTGCTTAAAATATTGGCCAGATAGTACCCGGTGCTTGTGCCGTCGCTGTTGAACTTCCTGACTTCTTCAGCTTCACTTGCTGTCGAACCGGTATTGTAGCTGTATTTGTAACGCTGTGTATGATTGCTTCCAGGTTGCCAATCCGCACCTGGTGCGCCGCTTTCAGTTATGCGTCCCAGGGGTGACTCTTCAAACTTGCCGGTGGAAAATGCCATTGGATCGTCAGCAATGTTGTCCGATGCGTTATTATAAAAGGCAGGCTGTTCGGTTTTATAAAAATTACGGAAGGCACCCGGCGTGGTGGGGTTGGTTGCTTCGGTGTAAGGCAGGTAATTCTTGATGGCATTACCCTGCGCATCATAGTCGGTTGCGCTGATAATGTCTTTTCCACCGGGACTTGATTTGAGAACAAGTTGCTGGACGGAACGCATGAGGCCGTCCTGATGCGACACCAACACGGTTTTTTGCGACTCGTTCAATGTGTAAAGTTGGTTATCCTGTTTTATACCTTCGGTATGGATAATTTCTGTTTTCACACTACTTGGTGTGAGATAGGTTAAAACCCGGGCTGTAATTTTCGCCCGGGGCACGCTTTCACAAAGGGTCGTGAGATTTACTGCCGTGAAATAATATTCCTTGCTTGCTGTCAGCTCGGGCGTCGTATAGGTTGATCCCTGTGCTAGGAAAGTAGATCCGGTTTCAGACGAATACCACTTAACGTCTTCGCCGGAGACAAATATCTCCGAAAGCAGTGTAACCTGGCCTTTGCCATACACGAAGGTGGAAGTAACGTCAAGCGGAGCCTTAGGGGCCGGGTTGACATTGACTGTTACGGGAATTCTCGATCCAACACAACCCGAATTTGTGATTGCTGTCGCGAGGTAGTATGTCTTGGTTGCCCACAACTGACCGGTGCCATATGAATTGCCAATGTATAGTTCCGCCGAAGCTGTTGAAGTGCTGTACCATCGTACCGAATTTCCCGCGGATCCAGGCGAAGATGTTATCGTATTACCATAACCGCCACAGATGACAGAAGATGCGAGGGTTGGCGTGGCCGGAACACCCAGGGATGGGCAATTATTTACAGTGACATTATATTGTCCATAATTCGTTGCACCGTCGGTCAACTGTACGTATGCAGCTGATCCTCCTGTTGTCCACTTTACTGTCACCGTGGCCGTCAACCGGTCAGAACTTACGGTGGTAGAAAGCTTCCCCCCGTTTAAGACCGTCCAGTTTGGACTTACGAAGTTTCCGCTGGATTTTGTGTATGAATAGGTTTCGGTTTGTCCTGGCAACACTGTTGTTACGCCTAAAAACTGATTGGTCTGCGCGCACAGGAATAGAGGGACATTCGCGATCAATAACACGGTTAGGGACAATCTTATCCCCAGTCTCTTTTTCAAATTTTTTCTCAATACTTTGTTCATGTTATTGGGCTGCGTAGCTGTCAATGAAGAATTTTTGTTTCATGCCCGTTTCTGACGCGGAACTCAGATCAATGGTTATCGTAATGGCCCCATTTTCAGTCCGCTCTATTTGTAACACACCGGTCGTTCCATAATAATCAACGACGTAAGCTATTGTCCCGGAAGCGGGAGGACCATCCCAGGCGCCTTCAGTGGCCGTAACTGCAAATTCACTGCTTTCGCCTTCGATGATCATTTCAATTTTACTACCGGCAAATGTTTTAAAGACCGTATGCGCCGAAAAACTCTCTTGTGTGTGAAGGTTCGTGTTCGACCCGGATGTCCACGTTATCGTATCGGCGGACAAGGAGACAGTTTGCGATTTCCCGCATAAAGGCAGGAATAAAAATATGATCAGGTATTTTTTCATTTGTAATTTCTCAAGGTTCGTTAATCGCAGGTAGTTACAGTGACAGGTGTTACAGCAGAATATCCTTTTCTTCCCGAGCTTGTAGTTATTTCACACATTACTTCGTAGCTCGGCGTTGTGCCTGGTGTGATCTTCATCCCGGAATATTCCTGTGTCGTTACTGCATTTGACCAGAGTGTCGATCCAATATTCCGGATCTTCCATTGATAATTCGTAATGCTCTCGCTGACGTCGATGGAAAGAACTTTAAAGTTTGTTCCAAGCACTACCGGGGTGCTGGTAATTCCGGAGCATGAATACGTGCTTACCGTCGCACCCGTACATTCGTTGTATTCTTTTACACCCTTTGCACATGTAGTGACATTGCAATCCTTCATTGAAACGGAGAAAGTCTTCTGGCTTGTGCTTACCCCATAAACCGGATGCGTGGTACGAAGCTTAACAATTTTTGACCCGGGGCTCGTAAAGCTGAACGTCTGGTCTTTTGAGCCGGCGATATAACCACTGCCGAAGTCCCATTCATAGGTAACTCCGTCAATACAATTGTCCTGAGCCGAGAAAACAGTTGGTCCGTCAAAGATTGACGTCGACGCGGGGAGGGCAATCGAAGCTATAAAAGTGCGCGCGGGATCTGTTGGAAAGGAATAAGTGCTTTTACTTGTTAAATTCTTGTACCGGTCGAATGTGTATTTCATCCTTCCCAGCTTATCGTACTCTGTAAAAGCACTGCGGTTGCGCGATGTCGTGGCGTTAATTCCGAACGGGATCTTATAGGTATTCGAAACCAGTTCGGCGTGAACCGGGTAAAATGCAACATCATCGATCAAAGGAAGTAAAGTCGGGGAAGAGGCAATGTTTATCGGTTCATCCGGGTCCGCGGTTC